>SAMEA3663036__coassemble_151_pt1 | contig 34331 bp, 27 predicted proteins | sample SAMEA3663036__metabat2_high_PE_031 | metagenome-assembled genome bin SAMEA3663036 (sample SAMEA3663036) | pig gut metagenome | biome: pig gut; feature: pig-associated habitat; material: faeces | place: France | collected 2012
TAAGTTGTCGGTGTCATCCAAAGTCATTCTGGAACACATCAGCATAAGCGTTGTTACATGAATAGATATTCAACACATACTGCCTTGATGTCCTGATCCACTTTGCTGGCACATAGATGAACTTGAAGACAACCGCCTTGATGTGGCTTGTTGCTTTGAGTCCGAACTTCTTTGCGTCAAGCCTTTCCATGATATATTTGTAGAAGTTTCGTATGAGTGCTGTCAGCAGCAGGAACACAGTGTTCTCTGCCATGAAAGACTTTGGCAGCCTTGCCCATCCGAAGCCATTGTTCCTCTACACAGTCGCCGCCACAGAAGTAGACACTTGACAAAGAACCCACAATCTCGCGCTTTGATAGCCGTATGACGTACACCTCAGACCCAACACTTTGTCGATAACTGGACCCACAAAACGGGAAAATTGCTCTCTCATATGAAAAATTCCTCCAAAAGGAGAGAGTTTCTCAGATTTTATTGCTACCTTTACCATGTCTGTCGGGTTTGATACATATTTTGATTTGCAACACTAAGATAGGTAAAAAATCTGACATGGCAAAATCCTGAGCCGCTCGGCTATGCCGCTTGCCACAAGCAAGAACTTTTTGTTGCTCAGGTACTTAAAAATAAATTTATAAATAGTGTTGCGGAATTAAGGTTTAGGAGATAATATATGTGCGCATTAAGAATTATCATTCCACTATTGCTTACGTTTTTGTCTTTAAGTGAGATGCAGGCACAAACGAAGTCACAGGCAGAACAGATAAAAGAGTTTTATGCCTGTTATATGAAAGCTGTCGAGACTTGCAACCAGAAAGAAGAAACGGAGTTGCTACAAGACTTCTTGACACCTGAGATGCAGGAAAAGAAAGGACGTCTGGTACAGGTAACAGACTCTGACCCGCTGCTACGTGCACAAGATGTGTCAGAATATGGCAGACAGAGCTTGGCGTGCAGACATTTGGAAGGCTCATGGTATGAAGTCTCGTACCGATGGGACGAGAGCGACACTGTTGGCATAAAGATACCTGTAAGGGTTAAAACCGACGCAGAAGGAAAAACGCGAATCTGCTACGTTACTCCCTACTGGGGAGGAAGCAGCTATGGCGACAGCCTGCTCGACATAGCTGAACAGGCTGTAGAAGACGGCAAGGATGCGGAAACCTTCGTGGTAACATTCTTCAAGACTTATGCCTACACTTACGTAAAAATGCCACCCACATTAGAGCAGGAACTTGGATTGTTGCGTCAAACCTACTGTACGGCTGACATGCAGGGAAAATACAATACTTTGTCACAGCAGTATATGGATGATGGCGGTCCGGTGGATCCTCTGATAGGATGTGCTGACTTTGATGCTTTCTGGTACAGCTCGCTAAGGGTAAAACCTTTAGGGAAGAACTGGTTCGAGCTGAGTTACAATGCAGATGCCAATGGCTGGAATGTTCGTGTAAAAGTTATGGTGTCGGAACAGAACGGGCATTGCCGCATTTCAGATATAAAGTAAATATGTTGTACTATTATTAAATAAAACTCTGAAAAATTTATTTTAGATATCAAATAGCCGTTATATTACTATGTTCTCAGGTTTCCGTCATGCAGTCCTGTAAGCAAAGTACCTAAAAGGAAATACTCACAGAACGGCAAATAGAGCTAAGGAACGAACTAGCCTTCTGGTACCCTGTATGGGTTTTGAAATGACAACCTTTGCGTACGATTCCAAATCGGAGCAGATGTGAATATCGGAAAGTTAGTTTTTGCTCAGAAACAAGGCTGATGTGCAACCCGTTTTGACTGAAATATATTAAGAGGCACCAGTGTCTGCAATATTATTAGGTGTGCAAATAGTTCTAGTTTTAATCCAAATGGTAATGAATAAAAAGTATGATTATCTGATTGTTGGCTCTGGATTATTTGGAGCAACATTTACATATTGTGCCAAACAAGCTGGAAAACGCCGCTTAGTGATTGACAAACGTTCTGATGTTGGCGGCAACGTATATTCTGAGAGGATAAAAGGTACAGTTCGGCCTTGGCTGAAAGAAAAATGCAGTAACCATGGCTTGAGGTAAAGTGGAAATTAAAAGCCAAATCTAATAAATGTTAGTTTGATGAATATGCAATATATCCACGGCCTGACCAATGGTTGTACTCTTATGGGTGCGTATATGGGATTTGTCAAACTCAAAAGATATTATAATATGAAATAATTGATGGTAATTGCTTGTTAATCGTATTATAATTCTATATATTTAATTAAAATAACAATATCTGTTAACTATAATCAAATTATGAGATTTTGTTAACGGAAAAGTGTTAACATATTAAGAAATCGGCTATCTTTGCCAACATGAAGAAGAAAACTATTTGGGCAATAGCCATAATAATGGGGCTTTCCTTTGTCATCCTGCTTGGGTTGCAGCTGACATACATACAGGAAATGGCCAATATGAAGAAGGAGCAGTTCGACGAGTCGGTGACCCGCGCACTGTATCAGGCTTCAAGGAACCTGGAGTTGAACCAGACCTTGAAGTATCTTGAGAAGGATGTTAACGAGACAGAGCGCAGGGCATTCAGGGTAGACTCCATGGGAACCCGATCGGGTGAGCCTGACGGCACCATCCAGCTGTCGCACCAATACTCCGTTACGGGCAAGGACGGCACAGTGTATTCCTCGTTTGAGCTGAAGACCATCGCCACCAGGCCGTCACAGATGCCTAAGGCAATGATATTGCGCTCGGACAAGAACTCCATAACAGAGGCGAGCAAGTCGTTGCAGGAGATTGTCAAGAACCGGTATGTCTACCAGAAGGCACTCCTTGACGAGGTGGTATACAAGATACTGTATCAGGCATCCGAAAAACCACTTAAAGAGCGCATAAACTTCCGAATCCTCGACCAGGACCTGAAGGCGGAACTGATGAACAACGGTATCAACATTCCCTATCATTTCACCGTTACCACCCATGACGGAAGAGAGGTATACAGATGTCCCGACTATACAGGCGACGGAGTGGAGTACACCTACTCGCAGGTGCTGTTCAGGAACGACCCTGCCAACAAGATGGGTATAGTGAAAATACACTTCCCCGACATGAGCAGCTACATCTATTCGAGCGTGCGCTTCATGATACCGTCGGTAGTGTTCACTCTGGTTTTGCTCGTTACGTTTATCTTCACTATTGTGGTGATATTCAGACAGAAGAGGTACTCGGAGATAAAGAATGACTTTATCAACAATATGACCCACGAGCTGAAGACCCCTATAGCGAGCATATCCCTTGCCGCCCAGATGCTCAACGACAAGTCTGTCACCAAGAGTCAGCAGATGCTGGGGCATCTCAGTGGGGTGATAAATGACGAGACCAAACGCCTGCGCTTCCTTGTGGAGAAGGTGCTGCAGATGTCGATGTTCGACAAGAAGAAGGCGGTGTTCAAGAAGAAGGAGCTTGACCTTAACGAGATGGTGGAGAACATTGCCAAGTCGTTCACCCTGAGGGTTGAGCATACTGGTGGAAAGATTTATACCGAGATAGAAGCCATAGACTCGGCCATCTTCGTTGACGAGATGCATTTCCAGAACGTTATCTTCAACCTGATGGACAATGCGGTGAAGTACCGCAAGCAGGACAAGCCCATAGACATCTATCTGAGGACATGGAACGACAACGACCACCTGTACCTGTCTGTAAGGGACACTGGTCTCGGCATCAAGAAGGAGAACCTGAAGAAGATATTTGATAAGTTCTATCGTGTGCATACAGGCAATGTCCATGATGCCAAAGGCTTCGGACTCGGACTTGCCTACGTCCATAAGGTCGTTGACTTGCACGACGGCGAGATAAAGGTGGAGAGCGAGTATGGCAAAGGCACTACGTTCACCATAAAGCTGCCAGTAATAAAAGACGAATAATGGAGCTTGCTCCAGAGATTAATGAACTAAATATAAACTTAAAACAATACGACTATGGAAGAGAATCTTAAAATTTTGTTGTGCGAGGATGATGAGAACCTCGGCATGTTGCTTCGCGAGTATTTGCAGGCTAAGGGCTTTGAGGCTGTGCTTTGCCCCGATGGTGAGGTTGGCTACAGGGAGTTCCAGAAAGCCAAGTTCGACATTTGCGTGCTTGACGTTATGATGCCCAAGAAGGACGGCTTCGCCCTTGCCCAGGACATCAGACAGCAGAACGCGGAGATGCCTATCATCTTCCTTACTGCCAAGGTGCTTAAAGAGGATATCCTCGAAGGCTTCAAGATTGGTGCCGACGACTACATCACCAAGCCGTTCTCCATGGAGGAGCTGGTATTGCGCATCGAGGCAATCCTGCGCAGGGTAAAGGGCAAGAAGAGCCGCGAGAATACAGTATACCATATCGGCCGCTTCACCTTCGACACACAGAAGCAGCTGCTCACAATCGGCGAGAAGCAGACCAAGCTCACAACGAAGGAGAACGAGCTGCTGGCTCTGCTGTGTGCCCACTCCAATGAGATACTGCAGCGCGACTATGCCCTGAAGACCATCTGGATTGACGACAACTACTTCAATGCAAGGTCTATGGACGTGTATATCACCAAGCTGCGCAAGCATCTGAAGGACGATGACCAGATAGAGATTATCAACATCCACGGACGCGGCTACAAGCTTATTACTCCTGACGAGGATTAATTGTTCTCTGTTGTGGAGTGCCAGGTCGGGTTTCCCGCTTTTACAGCCACCGCCTGTTCTGAATATCATGAACGGCAAGGAAGCGACCTGGCACTCCTTTTTATTGCAATATGCGGAAGATGATGATCATGCTTCCAATTAGATTGCCCCACATTTCCGAAGAATGACAAGAAAAGAAAGATATAGGATAGTCCTTGACTATTTCCGTAGCCAGATGCCTGTGGTGACAACAGAGCTTGAGTTTGGAAATGCTTTCCAGCTGTTGTGTGCCACCCTCCTGAGTGCGCAATGTACCGACAAGCGTGTAAACCAGGTCACGCCGGCTCTCTTTGCCGCATACCCTACGGCTAAGGAAATGGCCGCTGCCGAGCCAGAGGATGTCTTGGAGTATGTCAGAAGCGTGAGCTATCCGAACGCCAAGTCACGACATCTTGTAGAGATGGCGCGGATGATAGTCGCCGATTTTGGCGGTGAGGTGCCTGATGCTGTCAGCGACCTTGTGAAGTTGCCTGGCGTGGGACGCAAGACGGCAAACGTCATGCAGGCCGTGTGGTTTGGCAGGGCTGCCATGGCTGTTGACACGCATGTCTACAGGGTAAGCCACCGTATGGGACTGGTAGGCAAGGCTGACAATACACCGCTGAAAGTAGAGCAGAAGCTTATGTCCAATATCCCTGCCGACGATGTGCCCCGTGCCCACCATTGGCTGCTGTTGCACGGACGGTATGTGTGCAAGAGCGTCAAGCCGAAATGTGGGGAATGTATATTCAACGGTATCTGTCCGAAGATATTGGACGACAGCAAACTATCATAGTGAAGATATTGGACGACAGCAAACTGTCATAGTAACGAGAGAATGGACACAAAAAAGATTATTGGCTTCCTGTCTGATATAGCCAAAAACAATAACCGTCCGTGGTTTGCCGACCACAAGGACGAATACTTAGCCTGCAGGGACTCTTTTGAACAAGGAGTCTGTGAGGCCATCAGCACTATTTCTGCTTTCGACCCCACGGTGTCTCATCTGGAGCCAAAAGACTGCTGCTACAGGTTTTATAGGGACACGCGCTTCTCGCCCGACAAGTCTCCATATAAAAGGCATCTTGGCGCGTATATATCTGCCAAGGGCAAGAAAAGCCTGCATGCAGGCTACTATATACACCTTGAGCCTGGTGCCTCATTGCTTGCCGTTGGGGCATACTGGCTGCCAACAAACATACTGACTTCCTGTCGCAATGAGATAATGGGCAACATCGACGAGTGGCGAAGGTGTGTGGAGAACAAGGAGTTCGTAGAACTGTTCGGCAAACCGGGCGGGGGTGTCTGGACAGATGACCATGTAGACGGAAGGGGCTTTGGCCTGTCCATGCTGAAGACAGCGCCAAAGGATTTCCCACGTGACTATGAGTTCCTGCATTATCTGCGCATGAAAGACTATTGCGCATGGATAACTGTGCCCGACAGCTTCTTTGAGGGAACGGGATGGCTGCCGCGCATGGCCGAGGTATTCAAGACTGCCAAGCCGATGATGGACTTCGTCAATTCTGTTATTGACGACTACGAGTAACCGGTCTAAGAAACTATAACCATACTGTTGCCACCATGCTCTCACTACTGCTTTCCGTACTCTTAACGTTTGTGGAATACAACTGCGAAAACCTCTTCGACTGCCAGCACGACAGCCTGAAGGATGATTTGCAGTTTATGCCAGAGGGTACGCACAAGTGGACTCCCGGCAGGTATTGGAGAAAGCTCAACCATATATCGCAGGCTATACTCTCTTGTGGCGGTGACTCCGCAACGGCAACCATACCTGATTTGATTGCCTTGACCGAGGTGGAGAACGACAGCGTAATGAGAGATCTCACCAAGCGCTCACTTATGCGCAATGCGCATTATGAGTATGTGATGACGTCCTCTCCCGATGTTCGCGGCATAGACGTAGCGCTGGTCTACTCGCCATATTCCTTCAAGCTTCTCACTTCTCATTCCATAGGTGTGAGGATGCCCGAAGGTCTCCGGCCTACGCGCGATATCCTCTACGCAAGCGGACTTGTAATGTCGGGCGATACCTTACATATATATATTGTACACTCACCAAGCCGTGCAGGCGGCGAGCATCTGACGAAGCCACATCGTATGCTTGTGGCCGAAAGGCTCTGTGCGTCCATAGACTCTCTTCGTGCCGTCAGCCCGGAGGCAAGGATAATCGTGGCAGGCGATTTCAATGACTATAGTAACGACAAGAGCCTTACCCGCATTGCTGGCAACGGTATGGTGGAGGTGTCGCGTGATGCCATTGGACGCAACGGAGCCAAGGGAACATATCGGTATCAGGGAGAGTGGGGGAGTCTCGACCATATATTCGTCAGTGGCAACATGGCAGAATGCATCATGGGGTGCTACATAAATGATGCTCCCTTCCTGCTTGAGGAAGAGAGCAAATATGGCGGAGTAAGGCCAAAACGCTGTTTCAGGGGACCAGTATACATGAACGGCTACAGCGACCATCTGCCACTTGTCGCAACATTCATGTTCGAATGATGCAAGGTGCTTGGGAGCATGTCGTGGGATGATGAAATCCAGACAGCCTTAAACGAAAGGTAGCCCCATGTGCTGGCCGTTGTTGGCGACTTTTCTCATCGTACCGTTCTCGATGATGAAAAACTCGCCATAAATAGTCTCATTGCCGTTGTCACCATATAAATATGTACCGTCAGGGAACACGTAGAAGCGGCGACAGTTTATCTTGCTGTCAGGAATTGCTATGTCGTCATAGACCTTTAAGCCGTCAACCTTTTGGTCCTTGCACAGATAGTAGTGTGGCAATATCTGCACCTCTGTCAGTCCCAGACCAGGCAGAAATCTTTCATAGTCCTCGTCTACAGCCTCTCCCGGTTCCTCGGGCTGCGCATACACAATTCTCGCACAGTTCATGCTTCCGGCAGATATGCCCAGTACAACACCGTTGAATTTCTTAATCAGCTTTGGCATGTTGATGTCATGCAGGAAGGCGTTCTGCGTAGGAACGTGTCCTCCACCAAGGATAATGAAGTTGGCATCGCTTATCAGCTCTGCAGCCTCTGGTGCTGTGCGCCTGTCAAGCAGGGTGTAGCTCTCAAAAACAAAGTCTACATCCTCAAAAGCCTGCCTCATACATGTGGAACAATGCTCGCTGAACTGGATGTCGTCGGGATGTGTGGTTATGAAGATGCAACGTATAGGATGCAAGAGTTCGTTTCTCAGTTTGTCGAGGAAGCCGTTTGCGGGGTTAATGGCACCGTCCATAGCCACGCTTGGGCTGCTCGTTAGGAAGTATTTCATAGCAAGTTGTTTCTTGTTTGTTACTTTTTTACCCAAATTCTTTGCAAAGTTACGTTTTTTTTATTAGTTTTGCAAGCAATCTGGTATTAAACTTAGGGACAAAAGAAATAACATGAAGAATTTTATTTTCATTTCGCCAAATTTTCCAGAGAAATATTGGCAGTTTTGTGACGAATTGCAAAAGAACGGGGTGAGAGTCCTTGGTATTGGTGATGCAGGAAAGGAAGAGCTCAGTGCAGAGCTTCAGCGCTCGCTGACAGAGTATTATCATGTTGACAGCATTTCCAACTACGATGAGATGTACCGTGCCGTGGGCTATTACGCCTGGAAGTATGGGCACATTGACTGGATAGAGTCCAACAACGAGTTCTGGCTTGAGGTTGATGCAAGGCTTAGGACCGACTTTAATGTCACTACCGGTGTAAAGCTCGACGGCATAGAGGCATTCAAGGAGAAATCTGAGATGAAGAAGTATTATGCCAAGGGAGGTATTCGTACAGCCAGGCAGATAAAGACCGCCGAGGGGCTGGAGGCTGTGAAGCGGTTCTCCAATGATGCTGGGTATCCACTTTTCGCCAAGCCCGATGTTGGTGTTGGTGCTGGCGGTGCCCATAAGCTTGAGGACGAGGCTGCTCTTGAGGCTTTCTTCCGTGACACTCCCCAGGTTGAGAATTATGTGATAGAGGAATTTGTGACAGGTGACATCTGTACCTACGATGCGGTAATCAATTCCAAGGGTGAGCCATTGGTAGAGTCTATGTGCGTTTGTCCGCCGAGTATAGCAGATATAGTAAACAACAACCTTGACTCCACCTATTTTGTAGAGAAGAAGATGTCGGAGAACCTTCGTTTCTGGGGTAGGCGGACAGTTGAGGCTTTCGGCGTGAAGTCGAGATTTGTACATCTTGAGTTCTTCCGTCTCAACAAGGCACATCGCGGTCTTGGAGAGGTTGGCGACTTCGTTGCCCTTGAGGTAAACATGCGTCCGGGCGGTGGTTATACACCTGACATGATAAACTATGCGCACAACATCTCCATGTTCAAGATATGGGCAGACATGGTGGCCTTCGACTACCGTACTACACCCGACCCGCATGACGACTACTATTGTGTCTTTGCAGGCCGCCGCGATAACGTAAGATATGTCCTCGACCATAACGCCATGCTGGAGAAGTACAAGGGCGCAATCATGATGAGCCCCCATATAGCAAAGGCTCTTTCGGGCGCAATGGGTGACCAGGCTTATATCGCAAGGTTCAGAACGGCCGAGGAGCGTGATGCTTTCCTCTTCGATGCTTGTAACAGAGCATAACGGACAACCCCGCTTATCACCCCACCTATTATATATATATTGATAAATTATAGATTATGCATATAGAATATCACAAATGGTGGAGTCAGAACCTCTGCCGGGAGATGGAATATAAAGTGTTTGGTCACGATGGTCAGGCGTTTCTGGCCTTCCCTTGTCAGGATGGCCGCTACTTTGATTGGGAGAACTATGGAATGATAAATGTCCTTGCACCGTTCATAGACAGCGGAAGGGCAAGGATAATATGCGTTGACGGCATCGACTGGGAGACATGGTCCAACAAGGGTGGTGACAAGCGGTGGCGCATAGAGCAGCAAGAAAGATGGTTCAGGTATGTCACGGACGAGCTGTTGCCAAACGTCCGGCACAACGACCAGCAGATGTTTATAACCACCGGTTGCTCCATGGGTGGCTTCCATGCTGCCAACTTCTTCTTCCGCCGTCCCGACCTGTTCAACGGCATGCTTGCCATGAGCGGTCTCTACCATGCCTCCTATGGTTTCGACGGCTACATGGATGGGCTCGTATATGAGAACTCTCCGCAGGACTTCCTGCAGCAGATGCCTTCCGACCATCCTTGGATGCAGGCCTACAGAAAAAGCAAGATAGTCTTCTGTGTGGGACAGGGCCGTTGGGAAGACGACCTGCTGTGGAGTACTCGCGAGATGGACCGCATACTGAAGGAGAAGGGAGTCAACAACGCATGGTTCGACTATTGGGGACATGACGTTGACCACGACTGGCCATTCTGGCGCCGTCAGGTTCCTTATTTCTTTGATAAAATCCTGCAATAGTCAGTAAATATTATAACAGATTTTTTTCAATGGGCAGAATGAAGATTATTTTTATTATTGCATTAGCAATAATTTCCACATGTACGTTGGCACAGCGAAATCCAGTTGTGCCAAGGGATAACGTCCCCATAGACTCTATAAGGCTCAGTGATCCCTTTATACTGGCGGACAGTGCTACCATGACATATTATATGACTGGTACGGGAGGGATGATGTGGAAGAGCAAAGATCTGAAGTTGTGGAGTGGCCCATACCGTGTTGCCGAGACAGATTCTTCGTCGTGGATGGGGCCGCGTCCCATGATTTGGGCAGCTGAACTGCATCAGTATCAAGGAAAATACTATTATTTTGCCACGTTCACCAATCAGGAGGTGTTTATCGATACCGTTGCAGGAAGGCCCATAGAGCGTAGGGCGAGCCACATTCTTGTGAGCGACAAGGCCGCAGGACCATTTCGCCCTGTGGGCAAGGAGAATTATCTGCCAGAAGACAAGCCAACTCTTGACGGCACTTTCTGGATAGATTCAGATGGTAAACCATATATGGTATATTGCTGGGAGTGGCTTCAGAACCTCAATGGCACGATTGACAAGATTGAGCTTAAACCAGATCTTAGTGGAAGTGTCGGGGAGGGCAAGACACTGTTTAGGGCAAGCGACTCTCCTTGGAGCAAGGAAAGGGATGCTAATGGAAACATAAAGCCACACATGGTTACAGATGGTCCTTTCCTTTTCCATACCTCTACAGGCAGACTTGGAATGTTGTGGACAAGTTGGGTATTTGATATCTACACCCAAGGTGTCGCATACTCCGAGAGCGGCACCCTTGATGGTCCATGGATTCAGGAAAAGGAGCCGATAACTCCTCCGAATTATGGTCACGGAATGATTTTCAAGACATTCGACGGCAGAACACTCCTGGCTTGCCACAGTCACAGGATTGACTCTAAAGGACGTACCATCAGAATTCCTAAGTTCTTCGAAGTAAGTCTTGAAGGTAATAAGCTGACAGTTTTAGATAATCATTGAAACCACTGGTTTGCAATCATAACCCACTGGCTTAAGAGAAAAAATCACTGAATTACGAGAGGTAATTCAATGAATGATACAAATAGCTCATCTCCGCCAAGCAACTATTGCGGAGATGAGTTTTTTAGTGTGTGTCCTTATACCATTTTGTTTTCTCCCTTCCCTTTATAGCCACTCTGTTTACGCTTGGGTCAGAGATAGTAAGGCCGGAGAAAGTGTTTACGTCAATGTATTTAGGTGACTGATATACATACAGGTAAGAATACAGCTGAGACGTAGACTTGCAGCTCTTTATGGCAGCAGTAATCTGCTTTTTCACCTTTGCCTTGAGTATGTCATTGTCACCGCACAGACGGTCGGTATAGTCAGCCATGTCGTAGAACAGCGGCTCGTTGAAACCGTCCAGTATCTGTATGCTATCTCGCAGAGAGTCTGCCATGGTACACGTAGCGTTTACCTCTCTCATAACAGCAGCCAGTTCTTCCAGCTTACGGCAGTCGATGGCCGATAGTGAGCCGTAGGGGTATCTGAAATTGCTATAGAAGGAGTTGAATGCCGACACCATGCCGCTATAGCTTGGTGTTGGTGTAGCCATGCTGCTCCACATCGACGTATACGGCATTCCCACAGACATTATCTCGCTTGTTGACGCCACGACAAAGTTTGTGACATCCTTCAGCTCGTAGGCTGTTTCCACGTTTGCCATGTAGCAGTTGTCAAACAGTATATACTGCATTTTCATCCCCGCATCGGCAATAGCCTGAGCCAGAGTGGTGACATTAATGGCGAGTGACATGTCGTCTACGCTGCCGAAGAAGCGTGTGGTAGGGTAGTCGGTATTGGTTGTGCCGCTGTGCGCGGTTTTCATTACCTTGGCATTATAAGGGTAGTTCTCCCAGTCTTCCTTGAATGTCCATCCCGAGCCGTGGCTGCCAATGACAAGGGCGTAGTTGAGCGAAGCTGCATGATGCCTGACATCGTTGAGAATGGTTGTGATGCCCTGCGCCGTCGCACCCTCCGTGGTAGGGTATTCCTTAATCGTATTCCTGCTGCATATGCCTTTGTCGTAGGTTACCTCAAACAGTTCGGCCCGGCTGCTGCTGTGTGCCAGATATATCATTAGCCTCGTGTCTCCGAGTCCCTTCTTGGCCTTAATGCCAGCCTCCATGCTGTCGATGTTTGCCAGCAGGTAACTGTATAGTCCGCTTGTTGACTGCGAGCCGCTCCAAGGCATATATACAATAATGGTCTGCTTGGCATAGTCGCTTACATCCTGCCCGTCGTCATCGGAGCAGGATGCAAGTGAGAATGTAATTGCCATTATGACGGCAAATGCTTTTGCTAAATACTTCATTATTTGTTCTTCAGTTCAGCTATGGTTTCTTTCAGAGCGGCTATCTTCTCCTCGGAGTCGCTCTTTTTCTTTCTTTCGAGCGCGACGACCGCCTCCGGGGCATTGGCAACGAATTTCTCGTTGGCCAGTTTCTTGTTGATGCCGGCAAGGAAGCCTTCAAGATGCTTCAGCTGTGCCTCAGCCTTCTCTATCTCTGCAGCCACGTCAATCTTGTCTCCAAGAGGAACGGCATACTCTGTAGTGCCAACCATGAAAGATGATGCCGTACCGTTCTTCTCGCTGACCACGTCTATGGCATCGAGGTTAGCCATCTTGGTAAGAACGCTGTTGAATGCCTCAAGGCTGTTGCTGCCTACAATCTGCAGGGTAAGCGCCTCACGTGGAGAGATGTTCTTCTGGTTGCGTATTGTGCGCACGCCTCCTATTATCTGCTTCAGAACTTCTATGTCGGCAACCAGCTTGCTCTCCTCGGCTGTAGGAGCGTCCATCTTGAGCTTATCCCTCATGATAGACTCGCCCTCCTTGCGGTCGTAGATGTTCTGCCACAGCTCTTCCGTGATGAAAGGCATGAACGGATGGAGCATCTTAAGCAGCGTCTCGAAGAAACTTAGGGTGGCATCGTAGGTCTGCTTGTCGAGTGGTTTCTGGTATTCCGGCTTTACCATTTCCAGGTACCAGCTTGAGAACTCATCCCAGAACAGACGGTACACAGCCATGAGTGCCTCTGAAATACGGTATTTCCTGAACAGGTCGTCAATCTCGGCATTGGTCTCCTTGAGCTTGGCCTCGAACCAGCTTACGGCTATCCTGTTGGCCTCGGGCTGCTCAGCTTCTACGGTCTGCCATCCCTTTACCAGTCGGAATGCATTCCATATCTTATTGTTGAAGTTGCGTCCCTGCTCGCAGAGGCTCTCGTCGAAGAGAATGTCGTTGCCTGCGGGTGCAGAGAGCATCATACCCATGCGCACGCCGTCGGCACCAAACTTCTCGATCAGCTCTATGGGGTCGGGAGAGTTGCCGAGGCTCTTTGACATCTTGCGTCCGAGCTTGTCGCGTACGATACCGGTGAAATACACATTCTTGAACGGGAATTTGCCCATGTATTCCTCTCCGGCCATAATCATTCGTGCCACCCAGAAGAAAATGATGTCCGGGGCTGTCACGAGGTCGCTCGTGGGATAATAGTAGTTTATCTCCTCGTTGCCGGGATTGTTGATGCCGTCGAAGAGGGATATAGGCCATAGCCATGACGAGAACCATGTGTCGAGAGCGTCGTCGTCCTGGCGCAGGTCCTCGGCCTTCAGGTCTGGATTGCCGCTCTGCTTGCGTGCCAGCTCGAGAGCCTCCTCTGCTGTCTCGGCCACAACGTATTTCTCCTCTCCATAGTAGTATGCCGGTATGCGGTGTCCCCACCACAGCTGTCGGGAGATACACCAGTCCTGGATGTTCTCTAACCAATTCTTGTATGTAGTCTTGTACTTTGCGGGATAGAAGTTCATCTCGCCGTTCATTACCGGTGGCAATGCTATGTCGGCAAAGTGCTGCATTCTGAGGAACCACTGCAGCGAGAGTCGTGGCTCTATGACGGTATCAGGATTGCGCTCCGAGTAGCCCACCTTATTATTATAGTCCTCTACGCGCTCCATGAGTCCTGCCTCCTGGAGGTCCTTGGCAATCTGCTTGCGGCAGTCGAAGCGGTCCATGCCCACGTACAGTGGTGACTGCTCGGATATTGTTCCGTTGGCGTTGAAGATGTCGATGGTCTCCAGATTGTGAGTCTTGCCCAGCATGTAGTCGTTAGGGTCGTGGGCGGGTGTCACCTTCAGGCATCCCGTACCGAACTCAATGTCTACGTAGCGGTCCTCGATGACGGGGATGACGCGTCCTACGAGAGGCACTATCACCTTCTTGCCCTTGAGCCATTGGTTCTTCGGGTCCTTGGGGTTTATGCACATGGCGGTATCGCCCATGATGGTTTCCGGGCGTGTTGTTGCCACAACGGCATAGTAGCCCTTCTCGTCCTTGTGGATGATGTTTCCCTCGCCGGCGTTCTCTACGTCAGAGCAGTCGCACTCGGGGGCGACATAGTATTTCAGGTTGTAGAGCTTCGACTGCTCGTCCATGTATATAACCTCCTCGTTGCTGAGTGCCGTCTGAGCCTTCGGGTCCCAGTTGACCATGCGGAGACTGCGGTATATAAGTCCTTTGTTGTACAGGTCTACGAATACCTTGATAACGCTCTTAGAGCGTGTCTCGTCCATGGTAAATGCCGTGCGGTCCCAGTCGCATGATGCTCCGAGGCGTCGCAGCTGCTTGAGTATGATGCCCCCGTGCTCGTGCGTCCAGTCCCATGCGTGCTTGAGGAATTCGTCGCGTGTCAGGTCGTGCTTTTTGATGCCCTGCTCTGCGAGACGCCTCACTACCTTTGCCTCGGTGGCAATAGAAGCATGGTCGGTGCCGGGCACCCAGCAAGCGTTCTTGCCCTCCATGCGTGCCCTGCGCACAAGGATGTCCTGTATGGTGTTGTTGAGCATGTGTCCCATGTGGAGCACACCGGTCACGTTAGGTGGAGGAATAACTATGGTGTATGGTTCTCTACCATCGGGTTTGCTGCTGAATAGCTTGTTGTCAAGCCAGTACTGATACCATTTCGACTCCACGGCTTGTGGGTCATACTTGCTTTGTAGTTCCATGTGTTTATCTTCGCTTTTACAATATTTCTATTAAAAACGCTGCAAAATTACGAAATTTCCGATGAAAAATAGTATCTTTGCACAAATATTACATAATTTATCATGCATACACGCGAGGAAAAGTTGATGGCGTTCGGACGGATGCTCGATGTCATTGACACATTAAGGACCGAATGTCCATGGGACCGCAAGCAGACCAATGAGTCGCTCAGGCCCAACACCATAGAGGAAGTTTATGAGCTTGCTGATGCCCTTGAGAAGGATGACTTCCATAACATCTGCAAGGAGCTTGGCGACGTGCTGCTCCATGTCTGCTTCTATGCGAGGATTGGAAGCGAGCAGAGCCAGTTCGATATTGCCGATGTCTGCAATAGCCTTACCGACAAGCTTATCTTCCGTCATCCTCATGTCTATCATCCATCACAGGTAGGTGTTGCTGATCCTAAGCCCCTGCCTTATGGCCAGGACGAGGCACAAGCAGACGGCACAGAGGTGACAACGGCCCAGCAGGTGATACAGAACTGGGAGCAGATAAAGCTCAAGGAGAAAGACGGCAACAAGTCTACGCTCGCCGGCGTGCCCTCAGCGTTGCCCTCTCTGATAAAGGCCTACCGCATACAGGACAAGGCACGCAACGTCGGCTTCGACTGGGAGGACAAGGGTGATGTCTGGGCAAAGGTTCGTGAGGAACTTGATGAATTGGAGAGTGAGTTGCGGCGCGAGGATAAGGACAAGTCTACCGCCGAGCTTGGCGACTTCCTGTTTAGCGTCATCAACGCTGCCCGGCTCTATAAGCTCAATCCCGACAACGCGCTTGAGCATACCAACCAGAAGTTCATCCGCCGCTTCAACTACATCGAGGCAAAGGCAAATGAGGAAGGCCGCAGAGTAAAGGACCTGACCCTTGCCGAGATGGACAAACTGTGGAACGAGGCAAAGACGCAAGAAGTTTAATAAGAGGAGATAAGAGGAGATAAGAGAACCCCTTCGACCTTCGACCTTAGCCCTTCGACCTTCACCCTTCACCCTTACCAAGAAATATGAAACAGCTTAAGTATATATTTTTGTTTATCATAGCCCCGTTCGTCATAGCGGGATGTGGCGGCAAGTCCAGTCAGAAGGCGGACGATGTCAGCCAAGATACAATAGCCGTAGTAGAGACTGTTCCCGACAGCACCATCTATGGCGTAGTAGGTGACGGCACAGCCATGCACACTCTCCAGCTCATAACCGATGTTGGCGATACCCTGTCGTTCATGCTTACCGACGCCGACGACAATTCCACGGTTGTCCTTGGCGGTATGCTTGCCGGTGACCGCGTGGCTGTCATGGCTTACGAGGAAGACAACGGGCAAGTGGCTAAGAGCGTCATAAACATCACCTCGCTGCTCGGCAAGTGGAGCAGCATCGACAAGAGCTTCGAGATCAGGGAAGGTGGAGTGGTGGAGTCGGCCATCAAGGCAGAGAGCAATCCGTGGACTTCATGGAAACTCTGCAACGGACGCATCATCCTCAACACCGATACCTTCCTGATAGATGTCCTTGGTCCCGACTCACTCTACCTTGAGAACGACAACGGCATCTTCGCATACAAGAGGGTTAGGTAAGGCTGCTGAATAACCCCTTTAACCCCTTTAACCCCCTTAACCCCATAACCCTTTACCCGCCCCCTAACCTTCCATGGAACCTTTCAAAGTACATATCCTCGGTTGTGGCAGCGCAATGCCCACCACCAAACATTATCCCTCATCGCAAGTGGTGGAGCTGAGGGACAAGGTGTTCATGATAGACTGCGGCGAGGGTGCCCAGATGCAGTTGCGCGCCTCACGCATCCGCTTCACCAAGGTAAGCGCGCTGTTCATATCCCATCTGCATGGTGACCATTGCTTCGGCATCATGGGGCTTATCTCTACGTTCGGAATGCTTGGCCGCACGGCTCCCTTCCATGTCTATGCCCCTGCCGACTTTGAGCCTGTGCTCAATTCCCTGATGCAGATGTTCTGCACGGGATTGGGCTATGACGTTGTCTTTCATCCCGTTGACACCACTCAAAAGGCTATTGTCTACGAGGACCGTAGCCTCACCGTGGAGACCATCCCATTGAACCATCGTGTGCCCTGTTGCGGTTATCTCTTCCGTGAGAAGCAGGGCAACCGTCACATCCGTCGTGACATGATCGATTTCTACGGCATCCCTCTCTCCCAGCTTAACAATATCCGTGCTGGAGCCACATGGGTGACCGCTGATGGCGAGGAGATAGCCAACGACCGTCTCACCTTGCCTGCCGACCCTGCCCGCAGCTATGCCTATTGCAGCGACACCTGCTATATGCCACAGCTGCACACCATGCTCTCTGGTGTCGACTTGCTATATCATGAGAGCACCTACGATGCCTCGTCAGTAGAGCGTGCGCGTATATATTATCACAGCACGGCAGCACAGGCGGCGCAGGTGGCAAGGGACGCACGGGTGAAAAGACTCGTCCTTGGACATTTCAGCGCACGCTATGACGACGAGAGCCTGCTGCTCGATGAGGCAAAGACAATCTTCCCTGACACCATTCTGGCCCACGAAGGCCTTATAATAAACGTTTAAGCAGACAAGGTAACTCATTATACCATATTTTATTATGAAAGCTCTTACACTCGCTACACTACTGACCATTACTGCTGCCTCAGCCACAGCTCAGAACCCAACGAGAGAGGAATACCGCCATTCGCCTGTCATAGGTACGGAATGGAATGCTGCCGCAAATCTCAACCCCCTCATTCCTGGCTATTTCGCTGACCCCACGATAAGGAAGTTCGGTGACACATATTATATATATGCCACAACCGACGGCACGGGCAACGGCTACGGCCCTGCCCAGGTGTGGGTGAGCAAGGACTTTGTCAATTGGGGAAACTACGTCATGAACTGGCCCACAACAGAGGTGGTGTGGGCACCCGACGTAGTGAGGCAGCCAAACGGCAAATACCGCTATTACTATTGCGAGCCGTGCAATATCAATATCGGAGAGAGCGACTCGCCAGTAGGACCGTGGCAGAACATACTTGGCAAGGACGATGCCGTGATGGTACCCGACAGATACATACATAATGTCATCACCCTCGACCCCATGCTTTTCGAGGATGACGACAAGAGCCAGTACCTTTATTTTACCACCTGGGGTATTTTCGACGGCTTCGGCTGTGGAGTGGCGAAGCTCAAGGATGGAGAGTTTGATGTCAACTCCTTGCCTGCCGGCATTAAAAGGGATGGCACGAGGACAGGCCGTTCCCGATAGCGGCAGACTCCTTCTTCTGTGAGAAACGCCTTATTCCCAATACCGAGCTGAAGGATGTCTTCGAGGCACCGTTCGTATTCAAGCGCAACGGCATATACTATCTCACCTATTCCTCCGGCAGCTGCCATACCGACACCTACCGCGTGCAGTATGCCACTTCTACCGAAGGTCCTATGGGGCCCTTCACCTATCGTGGAGAGATACTAACCACCAACGAGAACGAGACTGTCCATGGCCCCGGCCATCATTCCATACTTAATATAGGTGACAACTACTATATAGTTTATCACCGCCATAACAATCCCAAGTCTGTTCATGGCTTCAACCGTCAGGTGTGTGTCGACCGCCTTTCTTTCGACGCCGCTGGCAATATACTCCCCGTCGTGCCTACGCACAACGGAATTGGTGTGGACTTCCTCAAGCCTTCGCGACAAAAAAATCTTGCTTTTGGCGCAAAGGTTACGGCATCGTCCTATTACGATGAGTGGTTTAAGCCGGAATACGCCGTTGATGACAACAACGCCACGTTGTGGAAAGCCCGACATACCAACTGGGACACACCGTCGGGAAAGCGCGGTGACGAGTGGCTGCAGATAGACTTGGGGAAGGTGCGGAAGATAAGCGAGATATGGACGCAGTTTGAATATACCACCTTCTTCTATCAGTATCTCATAGAGACATCCGTAGACGGAAAGACATGGAGCCTGTTTGCCGACCGTACAGGCAACGTCATGCAAGGCTCGCCGATGGTCGACAGCCACAGCTGCAAGGCAAGGTACGTCAGGCTGACCATCACCGACACCCAGAAGAACGGGCACATGCCTGCCGTATGGAACATCAAGGTGTGGAACAAGGCTCCGCAGCTGCCGGAAATAAATGTTGGCACCAACGATGCCTATCCCGGCATGCACCGTAAGGACGTACAGCCCGAGGAGCGGCTCGCCGCGCCCATCTCCATTAATGCGGACGAGATAGCCGGTAATGCCGACAAGCCGTTTGACATCAGCGCGATACCTGGCTTCAAGGCCAACAAGCCCATACGCATGAGGGTGAAGGATGGACGCTGGGCGATGTTCTTCAATGGCACCCAGCATCTTGAGAGTGACAAGCCGCTGCCTGCCGCCTTCAGGTATAATTCTCCCTACACCATATCAGCATGGGTGATGTCTACAAAGACCGGGCCTGTGTCGACTGTAGCCTCCCTGTCATCCTCAAGGGCAGATCTGGGCACCACCGCCTTCCGTCTTGGTACCGACCCCGCGGCGGGACTTGTCAACCACAACGGCTCCTTCGAGAGCTGCGGAGCACCTAATGTCATACGTGAGGGCGCGGGCAGATGGCAGTTCTGGACTGTTACCTTCGACGGATGGATGGAGCGTGTCTATTGCGACGGCAAGCTTGTCATCGCGAAAAACAATTTCATAATGGTCCGCCCGGAAGGGAATGTCACAATAGGAGCCGACGGTGCCGGGACAAACAATTTCTCCGGCTATATCCACTCGCTCACCATATCGCCAACATCTGTTTCGGAAGAGGATATATTAAGAATGTATGAGTCGACAAAGGCAGCATCAATGCCCTCGCTGGGTGATGATGACTTCGAGGAAATAGACCCTGACAGCAAGTTCGTGCTTTCGCCAGACATGAGGATTGGTTTCGAGAAGACAGAGCCTTTTGTGCTCTCGGCACAGACGGAGGCTTTCAACGACAGTCCTCTCGAGAATGGAGGCGAGGCATACATGGATGTAGAGGGCGACTTCGTAGCCATGGTTACCGTCGACGACATGGAGGGACTGTCCGGCCACAGCGTCAAGGGCTTCAACGAGTGTGGACTGCTCTTAAAGGCCGGTGGCACATACTATCAGCTCGGAGCCTTCCCGCTCTACAACTGCGGCAACATGCTCACTATGCTCAGCAGTGCTGGCCGTCCGCAATATCCCAACTACAAAGGCTACTCCTTCGACCGCTATATGCACTTCGAGCGTCGTGGCAACCAGCTCTACGCACGCACAAGCCCTGACGGAAAGACGTGGGAGAACATGCCTGGCTCACCCATAACCCTCTCTGAGACTATCATTTCCGTGGGAGCATACCAGACCACCTACTCCACAAATAAGTCCTGGGCAAAACTGCGCGACTTCACCATCTACACAAAATGAACAATGGCCCTTCATAGGGGGAAATCCTAACAAATGAGGATTGTGCGCTCTGGTGTAAAATCATACCTTTGCACCAAAATTACAAAAGCATGAGAATACACATCCTTACGGCCTTCATTATGGCCACCATTACGTCATCAGCCACCCCGTCGGCCGACCAAGCCGTAACCCAGACCACAGCCCTTGACTCGTCACGCGTCTACGACATTGATGAGGTGACGGTTGTCAGGCAGTCAAAAGACCGCTTCCTGCTGCGCCGCCAGCCCATCAGTTCTACCATGCTTTCGGCTGCTGAGCTGGATGCTGCCCACGTCACCGACCTGCGTGGAGCGGCCACTTTCGTCCCCAACTTTGTCATGCCCAAATACGGCTCACGCTACACCTCGGCCATGTATGTGCGCGGTATCGGCTCACGTGTCAATTCCCCTGCTGTCGGAATATATTCCGACGGCATGCCGCTCATCGGAAAGTCGGCTTTCAACACCCGTTTCCACGATATCGCCCGCATCGATGTCATGCGCGGGCCACAGGGCACTCTCTACGGGCTGAACACCGAGGGAGGACTTGTGCGCATATATACCCGCAATCCGCTCACTGACCCCGGGACAGAGATAAGGGTAGGGGCGGGGACATATTCCAGCGCCGATGTCGATGTCACTACGCGCCATCGTCTTTCCGACAAGGTCGGAATGTCACTAAGCGCGTTCTATTCCGCCGACGGTGGTTTCCTTACCAACAGTACCCTGGGGACCGATGCCGACAAGTCGCAGGAGGCTGGAGCACGCATGAAGTGGGTCATTGCTCCCACGGCAAACTCCTACGTCAACATCCTTGCCGACTACCAGTATACCCATCAGAACGCTTTCCCGTACGGCGAGCTAAACACATCCAACGGCCATCTGTCTGACCCCTCGACAAACCACGACGGCAAGTACCGCCGCAACATACTCAACGCTGCCGTCGAGGCAGGCTTCAAGCTCGGCGACATGAGCCTCGTCTCCACCACCTCCTACCAGCATCTCTACGACTTCATGACCATGGACATCGACTATATGCCGCAGGACTTCATGCTTATGACAGAACGCCAGAGGCAGAACGCGATAACGCAGGAGCTGGTGTTGAAAAACAACGACAGGGGGATGTGGAGATGGACAACAGGCATTTTCGGCAGCCAGCAATGGCTGCATACCAATGCTCCGGTATATTTCAACAGCGACATGGACCGTTTCCTTTCCGAGAACATCCGCAAGCCTATGTATGCCGCCATGCTCAACTCCTTCACACAGAGGTTCGTAGGTCAGGGTATGCCCTACGAGGCCGCACAGCAGGCTGCCGCCACTGCCATAGAGCGGGCTGGTGGAGTGAGTGTTGATGCCGACATGAATGATGTCCCCGGGCTCTTCGACACTCCCACTCTCAATCTCGGTCTCTTCCATGAGACAACGCTTCTGCTCAGCAGCCGCCTCACTGCGACTCTCGGCCTGCGCTACGACTGGAACCGCACGGACATAGACTATCAGACCAGTGCGGCTATGGACTGCGCAGTCAGCGTAATGGGACGCACCGAGACCATACGCATCGCCTCGTCGCTCTCCGACAAGGCTCACCGCTCATGGGGACAGCTGTTGCCGAAGCTCGCCCTTGCATATACCATCGACGGCAACAACAGCAACCTCTATGCCACCATAGCAAAAGGCTACCGTGCCGGGGGCTTCAACATACAGATGTTCTCCGACATACTGCAGACGGAGCTGAGCAGCCATAGCAACAGCCGCCAGAGCATAGACATAGAGCACACCGAACAGGATTACCAGAACATCATCAACACCATATCATACGAGCCTGAGACAAGCTGGAACTATGAGTTGGGCACACACCTCAACCTCCCCTCGGGACGCATCCAGATAGACGCCGCCGCCTACCTCATGCAGGTACGCAACCAGCAGCTCTCCGTGATGGCTGGCACCTACGGTTTCGGACGCATGATGGTGAATGCCGGACGTTCCACGAGCTATGGCCTTGAGGTGTCGCTGCGCGGCCACGCCCTCTCAGACAGGTTGACGTATTCGGCAAGCTACGGCTTCACCCACGCCACCTTCCGCCATTACACCGACAGCCTGCAGACCGCCGACGGCGTCAAGGCCGTAGACTACCGTGGCCGCCACGTACCCTTCGTGCCACAGCACACCTTCGCCTGTACCGCCGACTGGCTCATACCTCTGTCCTTAGCTCCCCTGCGCTCGCTTACGGTAGGCGCCAGCGTGTCAGGACAAGGACGCACATGGTGGGACGAGGCCAACACCGTAAGCCAGAAGGCATACGCAACGCTCGGCTCGCACCTGCTCCTCGACTTCGGCAGGGTTACAGTCGACATCTGGGGCACCAATCTTACCAACTCGCGCCATGCCACCTTCGCCGTGGGCAGTCAGGCAACAGGCACCACACGATGGTTTGCACAGAAGTCACAACCTATAAGGTTCGGTGCCGACCTCAGAGTAAGACTATAGCCCACGGGAAACAGCCTCCCTACCTACAATAGATTTATACGTCAAAACAATATACCCGCAAAAAATCATCGCTTTTTTTGCGGGTATTCATATTTTTTATGCTACCTTTGCAAACAGGTATGATATTTTTAAAACTTCGCAAGTAGTAAAAAGGAGATAAAGGGAGATAAAGGGAGATAAATGACGTATGTTTAAGCCAGACTTTCACTATTGTCTTTTAACTTCCTAAGCGACCAAAGGGAGCGATAACTTCTCATAACTCCTTGTAACTCCTAAAGTAGAGCACATGCGAAACTTAAATTAATTATAATACATTTCAGCTAATGGCAAAGATTACCAATCATCTTGTGATAATGGCTGGCGGAGTAGGCAGCCGTTTCTGGCCTATGAGCACAGAAGAGAAACCCAAGCAGTTTATTGACGTGCTCGGCGTGGGCCGCTCACTCATGCAGCTCACCTACGACCGTTTCGAGGGTGTCTGCGACCCTGAGAACGTGTGGGTGGTCACCAACCGCAAGTATGCGGACATTGTCCACCAGCAGCTCCCGGAGATACCCGTTGAGAACATCCTGCTCGAGCCCTGTCGCCGCAACACCGCGCCATGCATAGCCTACGTCAGCTGGCGCATAAAGAAGAAAGACCCAAAGGCCAACATCGTCGTCACGCCAAGCGATCACCTCGTGGCCAATCCGCAGGAGTTCCGGAGAGTGATAACACAGTGCCTGAAGTTCACTGGCGAGACTGATGCCATAGTCACCCTTGGTATGAAGCCCACACGCCCCGAGACAGGCTACGGCTACATACAGGCCGACCTCAGCACCAGCTCGCCACGCAACAAAGAGATATTCCGTGTGGACAGGTTCCGCGAGAAGCCAAACCTAGAGACTGCGCAGAAGTACATCCAGGAGAGCAATTTCTTCTGGAACGCGGGCATCTTCCTCTGGAACGTGGAGACCATCGTCAACGCCTTCCGTGTCTACCAGCCATCGCTCAGCAAGGTCTTCGAGGGTATGCTCGACATACTTGGCACACCGCAAGAGCAGGAAACCGTAGACCGCCTGTACCCCGAATGTGAGAACATCTCCGTAGACTATGCCATCATGGAGAAGGCCGAGGAGATATTCGTCTGCCCTGCCGACTTCGGATGGAGCGACCTCGGCACCTGGGGCTCCCTGCACGAGCAGACACCACGCGACCTCTACGGCAACGCATGCATAGGCCAAAACATAAAAATGATAGAAAGCCACAACTGTATAATCCATGCCACGGGACAGAAAAAAGTCGTAGTACAGGGACTCGACGGATACATCGTAGCAGAGAAAGACGGCACACTACTCATCTGCAAGCTCAGCGAGGAGCAGAGAATAAGACAGTTCCAGGAATAGAAGTTTATTCTGTTTAGGGAGTGTTCTATATGGGGGGGATAGCCTGGCCATAAGAACACTCCCTAAAATGATATAACTAAGTCGAAGGTCAAAGGTCAAAGGTCAAAGATTGTAGCCCCCTAATTCACAATTCGTAATTCAGTAAATGGACAAACGCCAGTTCGAGATTGTTTTCCGACAGCAATATTCATCCTTATATCATGTAGCTCTCCGGTACCTTCAGGACGGAGAGCTTGCCAAGGATATGGTTAGCGAAGCCTTCATGGCAGCATGGTGCAGGCGTGACGATATTGATGGTACAAAACTCGAAAACTATCTGCGAGCCTGCGTAAGAAACAAGTGCCTCTCGCAGCTTGCCAAAACGCAGCCAAGCACTACCGCTATCGACAAGCAACTCGTCGCACTAATGGCCGATGACAATGACTCAGAGTGGTTGTTGCGCGAGCAAAGGCTTACTGCCATGGAGAAGGCTGTCAGCAACTTGTCACCGCGAAGCAGGCATGTGCTTGAGAGATGCTATTATCAGCATCAAACCTATAGACAAGTGGCTGACGAGCTTGGCATAACCACTGATGGAGTTAAAAAGCACATTACTAAAAGCATGGCTGTGTTGAGAGACTGTTTTAACATTATTAAAGAGAAAAAGTAGTGCCCGATTTGTATCATTTATAGTCATTATATAAAGTGTGTTTTGAAAATAATGGAAGAAATCAGTACTTTTGACCTTAATGAGACAGTCCCTGACAGCTCATTGCCTAATGATACAGAGCAAGACTTGCTCCACGAGTTTTTCTTGAGACGCGACAATCCCTGTCCCAATATTGATGAGGAATGGAAGAAGTTCAGTCAGCTCATAGACAATGGAAAGTCATCCTCACGCCGCTATACTCCTGTATGGTGGCTGTGTGGAGCTGTGGCCGCTTGTTTGGCCGTTATGTTCGTAATGTCGTATCATTCCAATATTACTCATCATTCAGGGAAAGAGGTACTTGCAGCTATTGACAACGATAGTAATGTTACGATGAAACGTGGTGATGACGAGCCTCTTGTGGTTGAGGAAAATGTTTTGGCTTTTGGCAAGGGTTCTTCACTGCATGGCAATAATAATTCTAAAGTAGTGATAAAGACCCCTCGCGGACATGAATGCGAGCTCACTCTTTCCGATGGTACAACAGTTTGGCTCAATGGCGAGAGCTCGTTGGAGTTTCCGCAGTCGTTTACAGGAAAGGAGCGTAGAGTGCGAATGACAGGTGAGGCATATTTTGATGTTGCCAAAGATGCCCGCCATCCTTTTATTGTTGACAACGATTTCTTCTCGACAAGGGTTCTTGGTACCTCTTTCCTCATGAGGGCATATTCTCGGAACGATGCCAGCGTTACACTTGTTGAGGGCAGTGTCAACATGCAAAGTGATGATTCCCGTGAATACAGACTTCAGCCAGGCATGATGGCTCAGTTGGGTGCAAACGGCTTCGATATTACGAGCGTCGACACCTATCCTGTAATTCAGCGCCGTGCAGGCTATCTGTATTTTGATAATGAGCCATTGCTGAACATTATGGTAGAGCTGGGCCGATGGTACAATAAGACGGTTGTATTCGAGAACGAGGCGGCCATGCAGATACGCCTGCATTTCGTAGCAGAGCGTGTGCAGACCATAGAGGAGGTTGTTGAGGCTCTGAATGAGATGGACGGTTTCGTAGTAGAACTTTCCGATGCAGAGATAACAGTAAGATGACATCAGCCTTTTTTTTCAACTAGCGTTGATGACATCTCTTTGACTAAATCGACAGTAATAATTTGGTATATCTATACAAAACGATTATTATTTGAGATTTTTTGTAGAAAAGTGGTACCCATTCCGCAAAAGTTGTGTCTATAGTGTAAAGCGTATCCCCGGCGCAACAAACATTTTTAATTCAAATAATAATCTTTCGTATGGACAAACGCAAAACCTACAGGATGATTTTCTGTCTTTGCCTGTTTCTCTTCTTTCAGGTGACAGACGTCTTGGCGCAAGGAAAAAAGATTTCTTTGCGCTGCAACAACATTCCGTTGCCTACAGCCCTTAACAGGGTGGAACAGCAGTCGGGCTATTTCAAGATTCACTACAGTTACAGTGATGTTAGCAACTACAGGGTAACAGCTGACATTAAGGATAAGGAAGCCCCCGAGGCCGTTAGGCAGCTCCTTGGAGGTCTGCCTTTCCAGATGAATGTTAAGGGAAAGTTTATTCAGGTAAAGAAGGGAGAGGCCGTCCAGTTAACCCATGATGCCAATGTTGCCAAAGGTAAGCTTATGGATACCAACGGCGAACCACTCATAGGCGCATCGGTTAAAGTTGTCGGAACACAGAACGCCACCGTTACCGACGTAAACGGTTTCTACGAGCTGCAAGACGTAAGCCCCACCGACGTGCTCGAATATTCATATATCGGTATGAAGACATACAAGCGCAAGGCGGGAAGCAAGCCTGTGAGCATCATTCTCGAAAGCGACATCAACACCATTAGTGATGTTGTCGTGACAGGTATACAGAAGATGGACAAACGACTGTTCACCGGTTCCACAACATGGATAGACGCACAGGACGCAAAGCTCGACGGTGTACCCGACATTAGCCGCTCGCTTGAAGGACGTGCTGCAGGTGTGTCCGTACAGAACGTGACGGGTACATTCGGTACTGCCCCACGCATTCAGGTACGCGGCGCAACCTCTATTTATGGAAACAGCCAGCCGCTGTGGATAGTAGACGGTGTGGTGCAGGACAATGTGATAGAGGTAAACACCGACGAGCTGTCGTCGGGTAATGCCGAGACACTCCTTTCGTCAGCCATAGCCGGACTCAATGCCGACGATATAGAGAGTTTCCAGATACTTCGTGACGGCTCTGCGACATCTATATATGGTGCACGTGCCATGGCGGGCGTTATCGTCATCAACACCAAGAAAGGCCACACTGGAAAGACCAACATAAACTACACAGGCGAGTTTACCATGCGTCTGAAGCCCAGCTATGACAACTTCAATATCATGAACTCGCAGGAGCAGATGTCCGTTTATCAGGAACTGCAGAAGAAAGGCTATCTTAACCCTGCCGATGTGGTCAACGCATCCAAGAGCGGTGTATACGGCACGCTTGCAAAGCTTGTCGCTTCGGGCGAGGTTGAGAATACCGATGCAGGACGTAACGCATGGCTCAGACAACAGGAATACAGAAACACCGACTGGTTTGACCTGCTCTTCAGCAACAGCATCATGCAGAACCATTCGGTAAGCATCTCCACAGGAACGGAAAAGAGCCAGCACTATGCCTCCATAAGCCTTATGGACGATCCGGGATGGTACAAGCAGAGCAGGGTGAAGAGATATACCGCAAACCTCAACTCGACATTCAATTTCTCACAGAAGCTCAAGGTACAGCTCATTGCCAACGCCTCGTCGAGAGCGCAGAAGGCACCTGGCACCAACAATTCGGAAATGAACATCGTAAGCGGAGAAGTGACACGCGACTTCGACATCAACCCTTACTCCTTCGCCCTCAACACCTCACGCGTGCTCGACCCGACAGAGTCCTACACACGCAACTATGCCGCCTTCAACATCTTCAACGAACTTGCCAACAATTATATTGACCTTAACACACACGAGTTCAAGATGCAGGGACAGGTAACCTATAATCCTATCGAAGGTCTCGAGCTCAATGCAGTAGGTGCTGTAAAGCGTTCCTCGTTTGCCTCGGAACACAATGTGACCGAAGACTCAAATGAGGCAAACGCATACAGAGCCATGGATAACACACTTATCAGAGATACCAACCCTTATCTCTGGACCGACCCTACCAATCCTTATGCAGTGCCAGTCTCAGTGTTGCCATACGGTGGTATCTACCAGCGTAGCGACTATCGCATGACATCATGGGACTTCCGTGCCACTGCCGCCTACAACAAAATCTTTGCCGACACACACATCATGAACCTCTTTGCCGGACTGGAAAGCAATGAGCTGAAACGCGACAAGACCTGGGTGCGCACCTATGGACGCATCTACGGCTTTGGCAACATTGCCAATTACGACCCGACGGTATTTGACAAGCTGAAGCAGGAAGGCGGTGACTACTTCACCGTCAGCAAGGCTATGGAAAGAACGGCTGCCTTTTTCGGCAATGCCACCTATTCTTATAAGGGGCGTTACATCGTGAACGGTACGCTGCGCTATGAAGGAACCAATACCCTTGGCAAGGACCGTACGAGCCGCTGGCTGCCTACATGGAACGTGTCGGGTGCATGGAACGCTCACGAGGAGAAATGGTTCGAGAGCCTGAAGCCTTGGATGTCGCACCTCACACTGAAAGGTTCCTATTCGCTCACTGCCGACCGCGGACCGTATAACATCAGCAACTCAAGTGCCATCATCAACAGTCTCGTGACATGGCGTCCTGACGGAGCTGACCAGGAGACAGCACTCGGCATAACCGAACTTGGCAACTCGGAACTTACCTACGAGAAGAAGCACGAGCTGAGCCTTACTGCCGACATGGGCTTCCTGAACAACCGCATCAACATGGAAGTGAGCTGGTATCGCCGTAATAACTACGACCTCATAGGTGCCATCACCGTACAGGGCGTTGGTGGCGAGCTCGACAAGTTTGGAAACATTGCCGACATGAAGTCTGGTGGCTTTGAACTCTCTCTTTCCACCAAGAATATCAAACTCAAGGATTTCGAGTGGAACACCACGTTCCTCTACTCCCACCAATATAATAAGGTGAAGAACCTGAAGAACACCTCGCGTATCATCGACCTTGTGCAAGGCAATGGCTTTGCACTCGAAGGCTATCCTGTACGCTCCATCTTCTCCATTCCTTTCAACAAGCTAAATGGTGAAGGTATTCCAACATTCAACGTCGCCGAAGGCAAGACAACCATCGACGGCATCAACTTCCAGGAGTATGCTGACCTCAGCTGGCTGAAATACGAGGGCTCTTCAGACCCTACCGACTACGGCTCGCTTGAAAACACCTTCGCGTACAAAGGTCTGCGCCTGAGTGTCTTCATCGTATACTCGTTCGGCAACGTAGTGCGTCTTGACCCTGTCTTCTCCAACACCTACAACGACCTTGTGGCGACACCTCGCGAGTTCAACAACCGTTGGTCGTCGGCAGGCGAGGAAAATCGCACATCGGTACCGGTGATACCGTCAGTACGCCAGAACTTCCTGAACCCCAACCTCTCCATTGCGTACAACGCATATAACTACAGCAGTGAGCGCATTGCCAAGGGCGACTTCGTACGCATGAAGGAGATATCTCTCGACTATACCTTGCCAAAGAAGTGGCTCATGCCACTCGGCATCAACTCGGTAAACCTGAAGCTGCAGGCAACAAACCTCTTCCTCATCTATGCCGACAAGAAACTCAACGGCATGGACCCCGAGTTCTTCAACACTGGCGGTGTGGCATCACCCATGCCCAAGCAATATACGTTTACCGTCAGATTAGGTTTCTAACAATATTCGAACATAAACAGAACAACAATGAAAACACTATATAAACATCTTTGTGCCTGCTCCGTGCTTGCTATGTCGCTCACGGCTTGCAACGACTTTCTGGATGCCACGCCCGACAGCCGTATCAATGTAGACAACGAAGAGAAGGTGCAGGCCATGCTCGCTACAGCCTACCCACAGGCATCATTTGTAAGAGTGACCGAGCTTGCCTCCGACAATGCCGACGACATCAATGGTGATCTCAACGGCAATTATGACCGTTTCTCAGAACAGTGCTACCGATGGCAGCCTGTTACGGAAAACGACAACGAGAACACGGCCATGATATGGGAGGACTACTATTCTGCCATAGCATCCGCCAACCACGCCTTGGCTGCCATAGATAAGATGGGTGGTGCCACCACCGAGAAGCTGAAGGCACTGAAAGGCGAGGCTCTGCTTTGCCGTGCATACGCACACTTCGTACTGACCAACATCTTCTGCATGAACTACTCTAAGCAGTTCAGCAACACAGACCCCGGCATTCCATACACTACCGAGCCAGAGACAACACTCGACCCGAAGTACGACCGAGGCACCGTTGCCCACGACTATGAAATGATAGAGAAAGACCTCCTCGAAGGCATGTCGCTTATGAGCGACGCCATCTATTCTGTGCCACGCTATCACTTCAACTCCAAGGCCGCCTACACATTCGCCTCTCGCTTCTACCTCTTCTACCAGAAGCCTGAAAAGGTCATAGAATATGCCACTAAGGCTCTTGGCACCAACCCGCAGGAAGTAATGCGCGACTACGACGCAATGAAGGATATGCCTACCGACAACATGCAGCCACGCTCCATGCAGTATGCCTCGGCAAAAGAAAAGGCCAACTTCCTTCTGTTGCCGGTATATTCTACCGACCAGTACTATTTCAGCGGATATACCATCATGGGCTCAAGGTTCAACAACAACAGCTACATCGGACAGGCCGAACAGTTCTTCGCCACACCTTGGGAACCAGACAATGCAACGGCAAGGGAATCACAGCAGATGTTCCGCTTCTACTGGTTCTACAGTCAGTCAAAGAACCTCTTCTGTTTGCCCAAGCAGCCTGTGTACTATGAGCAGTATGGCACCACCAACAACACAGGCTACTACCGTACAGTGGTCGTAGCCCTCAAGGCGGAAGAGGCGTTGCTCAACCGTGCCGAAGCCTATGCACTGTTGGGAAAATACGACGAGGCTCTTGCAGACATGACCATGTGGACAAAGAACTTCGTCTCCGATAAGGTGAAGTACAATACCTATAAGTACGACGAAAACTGGAACTACATCTATGCCGAGCAGCAGATAGAAAACGAGATAACGATGGCTTCCATACGCAAGTGGGTTGCCAAGTATGACTACTACCGTCCTGAAAGACCTCTGCCTCGCAAACACCTCAACCCCGACTGGGTGACTCTTGAGGAAGGCAGCGACAAGGAGAACATCATCCAGTGTGTGCTCTTGCTTCGCCGTCTGGAGTTCCTTCACGAAGGCATGCGGTGGTTCGATATCAAGCGCTACGGCATAAAGATATACCGTCGTGAGATTAACACATCAATGAACATGCTTGCTCTTACAGACAGCATGGAGTACCGTGACCCGCGACAGGCCATACAGTTGCCGTTCGAGGTGCAGGGAGCAGGACTCGTGCCTAACGCACGTCCTACTGCCGACGAAGAGAAGGCAGAGTTCAATACATGGTCGGCAAGCATGGCAGACCGCATACTATACCTAACCAAGTAAAGACAAGGAGAACATAATATGACAAACATAAAGAATATTCTACGGTTGATGGTTCTGGCTGCTGTTGCCTTTACCATGCAGTCATGCTCTGACGAAGAAGACATAGACTACGGCATCAGCGTGATAAAGGACACGCAGACTCCACAGAACGACCTCGACAAGTGGCTCTACGAAAACTACGTGAAGCCATACAACATAGAACTGCGCTACCGCTGGGAGGACAACGAGACAAGCATGAACTACATACTCGTGCCTCCTACATACAAGAATGCGGTGCGCATGGCAACCCTGCTGAAATATATTTGTTTCGACTCTTTCGACGAGGTGACAGGAAGCAAGAAATTTATCCACGACAACTTCCCGAAACTCGTACACCTCGTAGGCAACCCGGGATGGAACACCAACAGCTCCATGACGCTCGGCTCGTCGGAAGGTTGCTACAAGATTAACCTATGGTACGTCAACCACCTGGGCGACGTGGTATACGAGAACTGGGTGCCTAAGGACAGCGTGATACGCGACCGTACGGAGCTGAACAATATTTTCTTCCATACCATAATCCATGAGTTCGGGCACACCTTCCATCAGAAAGTCGCCTATTCTACGGAGTTCAACCAGATTACCGGCAACAACTATCTCGGTGGTATGTACACCTCTGAGTTTGCAAGCCCCGACGACCCGCAGATACAGGCGCTTGGCTTCGTGACGGCCTACGCGGCCTACAGCGCCGACGAAGACTTTGCCGAGACATTCTCGACGTATGTGTGCAGCACCAAGGACGAATTCCAGGCCTTGACAGACCGGGCTGGCAACAGCGGCAGCGGAAAGATTACGGCCAAGCTGCGCTTGGTGAAGGAGTATTTCTCCAAGAACTGGAACCTTGACATCGACGCGCTGCGCGATGCCGTTCAGGAACGCGAGGCAAAGGTGAAGGAGGTGAACTTCGATGATATCAGTATGTAAACTATCATAAACAGAAAACACTTATGAAAAAGATATTCAATATATTGGCATGGGTAACAATGGCGGCATCTATGCTTACATCGTGCCAGATGATGGAGGACGACGTGTTTGACACAGACCCTGCAACACGTCAGGACAACTGGATGGCAGACTACCGGAGGGTGTTCAACAACAATGAATACGGCTGGGCTCTCTATACCGACAATCCTACCTACGGCAGACATCCGGCTGTGTATACCTATGCGGTAAGATTCGACCAGGACTACTGCACCTTCTACAACTCGCTGTCTACACGACGCATACCCAACGTGTCGACACTCGACAGCATACAGAGCACTTACTCGTTCAAGATGGACAACGGCATAGTACTCTCGTTCGATACCTACAACGGATTCTTCCACTACTACGCCGACCAGTCGCAGTATTTCGCACAGGACCTGCAGGCCGACTTCGAGTTCTGTCTCGACCGATACTCTGAAAACGAAGATACCATCTTCGGACGCGGAAAGACCAAGCAGCTGCCGTTCATGATGATAAAGATGAAAATGCCTGGCGATGAATACCAGAGGCTCAGCGACGAGATTACGGCTACGTATTCGCCCTACGACTGTGCCTTCGTCTGTGCCGGCGATACCGTGCAGGCACGGTTCCTCAGCGGCTACCAGAACTTCATGCTTATCTATCCCGACAAGGAAGACGGGCCAAAGGTGGAACATCTCTATTCGTACGGAAACCTCGTCGACGGCATCTACCTGCTCGAGAACATAGAGTACAAAGGACATATAATAAAGGAGATGAAGCTGACGGAGGAGAAAGACGGATATGTAGACCACCTTACAGGTGCCCGCATCATACCGAGACCTTATGCCGACTACTTCGTCGATGACGCCGACAGCTATGACGACCGTTTCTTCGGCTATAGCTGTCTCGGTACATACACACAGGGCGAGTGGGACAAAATGAGGACGGCCCTGAACAACAGTAAATACAAGCCGACAAACCTGTACAGCATCACATTCAACCCCGACGGCAAAGGAAAAACTGTCCTTACGGTCAATATGTGGTACGGCAACGGCGAAATACACTTCCCCTTCGAGATAAAGAAAATGGGAATGGACAGAATAGCGCTGAAATATACAGGCACAGAACATTCCGGACTTGGCTACACCATCTATGACCTTGGCTTCAAGTATGTCATCGACGCAATAGCCACAACCGACGAATGGCGTACATACAAGATTGTGCCAACGAGCGGCACGTCAATGTCACCATCCGAATTTCAGCTCGTGGACGAAAGCAATCCAGAGAACAGCATACTCTTCAAGCAATACTTCAGATACTACTATGGCTTCTGGGATTAACAGCAGTTTGTTGTATTGGATTAAACACAATCATGAAAATGAAAAGGATAACACCAGACTATTGCTTATAGGTAACTCAGATTGTTACTTAGGGTAACACTTCAATTGTATAGAAACAATTGGCTAACCAACAGCCGGTCGCAACAGTGGTAGCGGCCGGCTGTTTATAGTTGTACGCTCGGCATGAGCATTGTCTAACGGGTGCAAGTCCCGAGTGAGCCCTA
>SAMEA3663036__coassemble_166_pt1 | contig 32298 bp, 24 predicted proteins | sample SAMEA3663036__metabat2_high_PE_031 | metagenome-assembled genome bin SAMEA3663036 (sample SAMEA3663036) | pig gut metagenome | biome: pig gut; feature: pig-associated habitat; material: faeces | place: France | collected 2012
TCGTTTCATAGATGTTTAGTATTTAATAGTATATCTGCAAAGATAAATAACATGCATCATGTAAAAAAAGGGAAATCCCTAAAAGACAATAGGGAAATTCCTAATATAACAATATGTCGTGACAGATTCCCAATATCAGTTGCCATTATTGAACAGCCTGTTCTTTGTCCCCAACGCCTCAACCTCCTCCATCGTGAAGGGTGGTCGCCAGCGCATAGTCCCGTTGTTTGTCCCTACACTTTATTATATAATAGCGGTTGCGGTAGCCATCGGGCGTGAACTCACCCATCCCACCAATGTCGCCAATCTTCATGCCGTGGTTGTGTAGACATGTCGTAACCATCACTTCCGAATATGCCGAGTGTCCTTCCTTCATGTAGCTGTCCAGCAGAGCCAAGGCACGGTTGGAATAGCGGCATATAGGATTGAAGCCTTTCACACATTTCTCCAAAGTATATCCACAGTCATTGCTCCTGTACCACCATGGCCAATCCTTATTGCCTTCACCATACTTTTCTATATGGCAGCTCAGGAAGTCGTAGTCGTCAAGGTTGCTGTCGCAGTCTTCCATCAGTGTGTCCCATCTGCCAGTGAACACCACGTCGTATTCTATGAACCCTCAAAAGTTAACTTCTTCATTGTTATTTTACTATTATTGATTTGACAAAAATTTTGTTTGACTCGCAGTTACTTACTCTGACGATATATAGCCCCTTGTTCAGCGCGAGGGAATAGCTGTCTGTAAATACCGATGAAGCGCAGGCTCTGCCGTCAACGGAGAAGACCCCGACTCTGTGCTCTCCCTCCATTTGTACATGCACCATGTTACCCGAAACAGCTATATATGGTTTGTCCTTCTCAACCGTCTTCACGTCTGTCGGTAAGATCCTCACTTGCGGGCCGCTGCTCAATCCATATCTGTTGGACGATGTCAAATAAAGAGTATTTCCCCATTCTGCAAATACCACATCGTAATACCTGTCGGAGTTCTCATCGAATACTCCTTCCACGTAATCCCAGCACTGTTGCAAGTACTGTATGACTGTCAGATACGCTAAATCGGCATTTGGATAGTTCATCTTTATTGATGCCACCGGGCACTGTATGTCTTCGTCGTACCATACTTTCAGCACATCAACTGTCGGATAATCAGGAAGGACTTCCAGCAAATAATTTCCCGATTGGGAACGCCCACGAAGATTGCCGTTGCTGTACACCTCGCAGATAAAGGAGCATGTACCGTCGAACTCCCAATTGCCACCTCCCCAAGAGTCGCCCCCACTGCATTTCACCAGCTCTTCACCATACGTCCTCTTCATCCAGCATCCTAATGTTTCCGATGTCATGATAAAGGCATAAGACCTTATGTCTCTGGGCCTCACATCAATTACTTTGCTGATGCCACCCAAGGAGATGCGCCAGACTATTGAATCTCCGTCTCCTGCCTGGTCAGGCAGAACAAGAACCACTATGTCGCTGTCTCTTATGATATTCTCAGTTATTTCCCCATCCGCTGTAGGGACGGCAGTCCACCGTTTTGACATGACATGAGTTTCCAGATAAGGTTCATCTTGGATGAACATATTTGACACAGAGTCCGCCTCAACATTGCTTGGCAGGCAGAATGCAAAAAGCAATAACAGATAAGCTATCCTTCTCATTTCTATAAAAGTTTCAGAATGCATGGGGATTACAGGGAAATTCTATATCCACATGCAAACAAAGATTTAAGGGTATTGTCGTAGTGCAAATAAACTTCCATTTGCGATGCCAAAGAGTCACCTCTCGATATTGAAGACATCATCGATAATGCCATACTGAGAAGCAGAAAGAATATAATACAAAATCGTTTCATAGATGTTTAGTATTTAATAGTATATCTGCAAAGATAAATAACATGCATCATGTAAAAAAAGGGAAATCCCTAAAAGACAATAGGGAAATTCCTAATATAACAATATGTCGTGACAGATTCCCAATATCAGTTGCCATTATTGAACAGCCTGTTCTTTGTCCCCAACGCCTCAACCTCCTCCATCGTGAAGGGTGGTCGCCAGCGCATAGTCCCGTTGTTTGTCCCTACACTTTATTATATAATAGCGGTTGCGGTAGCCATCGGGCGTGAACTCACCCATCCCACCAATGTCGCCAATCTTCATGCCGTGGTTGTGTAGACATGTCGTAACCATCACTTCCGAATATGCCGAGTGTCCTTCCTTCATGTAGCTGTCCAGCAGAGCCAAGGCACGGTTGGAATAGCGGCATATAGGATTGAAGCCTTTCACACATTTCTCCAAAGTATATCCACAGTCATTGCTCCTGTACCACCATGGCCAATCCTTATTGCCTTCACCATACTTTTCTATATGGCAGCTCAGGAAGTCGTAGTCGTCAAGGTTGCTGTCGCAGTCTTCCATCAGTGTGTCCCATCTGCCAGTGAACACCACGTCGTATTCTATGAACCCTCAAAAGTTAACTTCTTCATTGTTATTTTACTATTATTGATTTGACAAAAATTTTGTTTGACTCGCAGTTACTTACTCTGACGATATATAGCCCCTTGTTCAGCGCGAGGGAATAGCTGTCTGTAAATACCGATGAAGCGCAGGCTCTGCCGTCAACGGAGAAGACCCCGACTCTGTGCTCTCCCTCCATTTGTACATGCACCATGTTACCCGAAACAGCTATATATGGTTTGTCCTTCTCAACCGTCTTCACGTCTGTCGGTAAGATCCTCACTTGCGGGCCGCTGCTCAATCCATATCTGTTGGACGATGTCAAATAAAGAGTATTTCCCCATTCTGCAAATACCACATCGTAATACCTGTCGGAGTTCTCATCGAATACTCCTTCCACGTAATCCCAGCACTGTTGCAAGTACTGTATGACTGTCAGATACGCTAAATCGGCATTTGGATAGTTCATCTTTATTGATGCCACCGGGCACTGTATGTCTTCGTCGTACCATACTTTCAGCACATCAACTGTCGGATAATCAGGAAGGACTTCCAGCAAATAATTTCCCGATTGGGAACGCCCACGAAGATTGCCGTTGCTGTACACCTCGCAGATAAAGGAGCATGTACCGTCGAACTCCCAATTGCCACCTCCCCAAGAGTCGCCCCCACTGCATTTCACCAGCTCTTCACCATACGTCCTCTTCATCCAGCATCCTAATGTTTCCGATGTCATGATAAAGGCATAAGACCTTATGTCTCTGGGCCTCACATCAATTACTTTGCTGATGCCACCCAAGGAGATGCGCCAGACTATTGAATCTCCGTCTCCTGCCTGGTCAGGCAGAACAAGAACCACTATGTCGCTGTCTCTTATGATATTCTCAGTTATTTCCCCATCCGCTGTAGGGACGGCAGTCCACCGTTTTGACATGACATGAGTTTCCAGATAAGGTTCATCTTGGATGAACATATTTGACACAGAGTCCGCCTCAACATTGCTTGGCAGGCAGAATGCAAAAAGCAATAACAGATAAGCTATCCTTCTCATTTCGATTGATATTGATTGTTTGCAACAAAATTAGGCAAAACCTGCAAACCGACCAAGAAAGAGAAACAATAATATTACACTACTTTACACATTTGTGTAATTTTCTACCAACAAAACACATTGAACATCAGACGGTTATTGCTATTTTTACACTTTGTAGCAATATACTGACAACTCCAGTTACTTTGTACCATAAAGATACCTTAGAAGACTTCTTGCATCAGTTGAGCCAAACAATTTTTTGTTTATAATTGCTTTAGCATTAGAAACACGCTGTGATGATTTACCGATAAGGGCAGCTATGTGTCCGCTTTTCAAACCAAGGAGCAATAGAATACATACTTTTGCTTCCTGTTCGGAAAGAATGTCTTTCTCAAATACTATATTATATATCTTCCCAAGATTTTGTGCCACATCATTCCTTAATGCCTTCCATTCATTTGATGACATAGGTTTGCCAATGTCGGCTTTTTGCTTAAGATTACCAACATATCCGGCATTTTTGGTCACAAACTCACGTGTGTTTTCGGCAGATTCTATAAATATTTTCTTGTATTCTTTTTGTTTATCTGTCTTACCTGCAAAAACGTCGCTTTCTTTATTTCGAGTAACATCAGGACAATATACAGAACTCTCTGACACATGTTCAATATCAGCCTCACATATTGCTTTCTTATGAGAGTTGGAAATTTGACGGTATGCTTCTTCCGTTTCAGACAAGGAATTACCCAGATTTGCAATTCTACTCTTATATTTTCGGAACAGTCGTCTGCCATAAAATACCAATACAACTGCAACAACTGCGCATAGTAGTGCTATGACAGTTAGGATCTTTCGAGACTTGTTCGCTTTTGGTTTTATCCTGTCAAAGGTGTGTGGGGAAGAGGCCTGAATCAACTCACTAGCTTTCTTCTGAGTCAATATGCTGTCCATCTCTGCCTCGCACAATCGTGTGTATTTGGAAACAGAATCGTTATCATTTTTTACAGAATATACTTTCAGTAAGCCCTGAGCCGATTCATAACCGAAGTTATAGTTTCCAAGTTTCCTAAAATAATATTCAGCAGAGTCATTCCTGCTGATACCAAGAAAATACTGTCCCAGAGCCTTGTAATAATGCTCTCGTCCCGGTTTTAGATTACCTTCTGCATCGAAATTCCCAGAGTGAAGTCTGTACTTTTTCATCAGGCGATAAGCCTGTTCGTACTGTCCTCGACATAGATAAGAGTATATAAATATCGGATAAACAGAAAAGGATTCCTTAATAAAGCCGTGTTTCCTATATAGTTTTTCAGTCTCCAAAGCGTGTTTTACAGCATCAAGAGTATCTCCAACTATGTAGTCGAGATACGCTAAAGCCTCCATGTCGAAAATGGCTTCTCTAATATGTTCCGACTTGATAGAATACCAGATGCTCTTATTATAGGATTTGCGCGCATAAGAGGGGAGGTTGCAAGAAGCATATATGCGCCCCATCTGACTGTATATGCACGAAAGCAAATAATAGTCACATCCTGTTTCTGTAGTATCAGCGAAACAAATAGCATCCTGATAGGCCAGGATTGTTTGGGGGTATTTCTTCATGTCCCTGTATATACATCCCAGCAGGTAGCGGGACAGCATGCGGTCGTTGGCAGAGCCGTGGCGGTCGTAATAGGAGACGACTTCCATGAAGACGGTGTCGGATGGCATGGGGAGATAAAGCTTGTTCTGCGCCTTTGCCTTGAGCATAAGCAGACGCATCCGTGAAGCCTTGTTGTCGTCGTAAAGATGAAGGGAGTCGAATAGCGACAGGCTGTCGTAGGCAGCCTGAGGGTTGCGGTCCATCAGGCTGTCTATATGCTGGAGCCGTGCGTCATACGGGCTGCTGCATGTGCCAGGAAACAACATCACGGCAGCAAGTGACAGCAGCGCAACTATGGCAACTGTGAGCGTACGTATCGTATATAAAGATGGTATCTTTCCCATTTGCCTGCAAAAATACAAATAATTAGTGAGCTTACAAAGTGTGACGTGTTAAAAAGTCGGCAAGCAGGAGGGGGCGTTTCTGTAAATGAGATGTTGTCCCACGGATTGCACGGATGATGTTTTAGAGAAAAAACATAACCCTACTGTCTTAAGATTCGTTTTTATGTACCTTTCCTCTAAAGAAATGTGATTTCTTTATCCAGACTGGCTCATATCTCGGGATTTTTATGTAACTTTGCCGCTGTGAAACAGCAAACAATATGGTTATGAATCCTACAATTGACACATATCGGTTGACAAGCATGGAGGAACCCTCTGATGCCGTTCTCTCACAGTTGATGAGAGAAGCAGCGGAAGATGCCAGACGTACTAACGATGAGGCAACCAATCGTTTCTTTGAACAGATGCTGCAGGATGCTCAAAAAATTTCCACAGTATGGTAACTACCATCCACAAGCCAGTTCTTATTGTCATTGCCGGGCCTAACGGTTCGGGCAAGACAACCATAACCACGCAGATTCTACAACATGAGTGGATGGAGAATGCTGTCTATATCAACCCCGACCAGATAGCCAAAGATAAGTTCGGTGACTGGAACTCCCGCGAAGCCATCATGGAGTCGGTGAAGTACTGCGAAGGACTCCGTGAGGAGTGTCTTCGGGAGCAGAAGAGTTTGATATTTGAAACCGTATTGTCTGCTGATGACAAACTCGATTATATCCGCCGTGCCCACGATGCGGGATTCTTTATCCGCATATTCTTCGTTGCAACCAACCATCCCTCCATCAACGCATCGCGCATTGCTCGACGTGTGATGAAAGGTGGTCACGATGTGCCTATTACCAAGGTTATTTCCCGCTATTACAAGTCCATCCTCAACTGCCGCAAGGCAAGCGTGATAGCAGACAGAACATACATCTACGATAATTCTGTTGACAATCAGGAGGCATGTCTGCTCTTCCGTATGGTTAACGGGAAGGTCTATAAGCGCTATGTTGAAGACTTGCCTAATTGGGCGAATACGATTGTCTCTTGATTATAGTTCCTTTATCACAAATCGGTTATTAGCGCATAATAGTCTTATCAAGTTGGATTAGTATTTGTTTTGCTGAGTCTGGGGTGTTTTCAAGATATTTCTCATTAACACACCCTATAAATACCGTTGTCACGTTGTTACGCTACGTGGTCAGAAGGAATAGTCCATTTCATGAAATAAGACATGATGTTTCCTTTAATCGAAGTCTATAGTCCGAATACTTGTTCGTCCGTTATATTCCCGTCAGCATCGACAACTCGCCAATGAGTGATATTGCGAGCCTCGGAAGATATGCTCACGCCGCACTTGGTAACCTTCCTGCCGTCTGCCTCGTAGGGTATGGCGTAGCCCTTGGAGTCAATCTGCTCCAAGGCATGGTCTACGGTATCGTCTACCTTCAGCTCAAGGACGAAGATGTCGGTGCGTGTCTTTATCACAACGTCGGCACGGCCAAGGACGCTTTTCACCTCGGTGTCGACAGTGGAGTCAAGCATGGAGAACGCCATGTAGAGAAGGAGCTTATAGAACGACTCACGGCTTTCCTTGTCGTTCCATTCCTCCTTGGTGATAATGTCGTAGGGAATCTTGGCTATGTATGACCTGAGGGCGGAAATAGCCCCTGACACGTCACCACTGAACAGGGAAGATGCCATATTACGTGTCAGACTGTTGCCATCGGCCGTGGTACGTTTCAATATCAGAGGCATCAGTCCACTGACCATACCTGACCTGACCTCAAGATTCGGGAAGTGGAGTGTGTAAGTCTTCAGAAGCGGCTCATAAGAGTCTATTGTCAGATAACCGCTCTGATAAAGCAGCGGTATGGGGGTTGATGCGCTTTCGCACGAGATGTTGAATTCGTCCAGCCCTACTTTAACACCATCATACTGCAAGGCTGTCTTCAGCGGATAGTGCCGCAAATGCTCTATCAGCGAGGTCATCGTACCAGACTCGAACCAGTAGTGGTCGGTGTTTCTTCCGTCAAAAGCACGGAGCACGCTGAAGGGCGCATAGACATCCTGACTTTTTCGTGAGAAATGATAGCCGTCGTAGTTCTTCTTCAACAGGGCGTATGCCTCGTCGGTCGTAATCTCCAAGTTCTGAGCGTATTCCTCGACACAGGGACGCAGCACGGTGTCAAGTTCCTCCTGAGTTATGCCACACAGCCCGGAGTATTCATCGTACATGGATATCTGAGTCAGGTTGTTCAGCTCTGAAAAGATGCTGAGCTGCGAAAATTTCGTAACGCCCGTTATGAATACGAACCTCAGATAAGCACCCTCGTCCTTCAGCACCTGATAGAACTCACGAAGCATGGTGCGCATGGCTTCAAGCTGCTCAGGCTCGTACATCAGCCGCATTATGGCAGAGTCGTATTCGTCGAGTATCACCACAACCTTCTCGCCTGTCTGCTCGCAGGCACGGTGGATTAGTCCACGGAAACGTTTGCCCGGAGTCTCCTCTGCCATATTGCGTCCATAAATCTTCTCATAATCACCGATGAACAGTTCTAATGCGCTTTTAGCCTCTGGAATTGTACAGTTCTTCAGTCCGCTCATGGTGAAGTGCAGAACGGGGTATTTCTTCCACTCCTTTTCAAGCTCCGCTATCTTCAGTCCCTCGAACAGCTCCTTCTGTCCCTGGAAATAAGCCTTGAATGTGTTGCACAGAAGGGACTTGCCGAACCTCCGAGGCCGTGCGAGGAACACATACCTGTATTTGCCCACAAGGTCAAACACCATGTCGGTCTTGTCCACATACACCTTCCCGTCCTTGCGTATGTCTGCGAACTGGTCGGTATCTACAGGATATAAGAATCTGCCCATATTAGCTAAGAGTTAAAAATGATGAGTGAAGAATCTTCTGCAAATATAACCATTATTGCCGAAGTGACAAAACGAATTGTGGAAATACTTTCTTTACCGGGTGGAACAGCCTGCCCTTAGTTCCCAGCGTCTCTATATCCCATTCACTTACCTCATGTATTCATAAACCATATAATTTGTGAAGTAAGTTCATTCTATTTGAGAAAGGGAAGGAAATAGGTTGCATCGGCTGAAAGGTTATTAACCTTAGTGGCGTAAGGTTATTAACCTTAACGGCGTAAGGTTATTAACCTTACTGGCAATGAATATATATGAATAGGGCAGATATATGGGATAGGGGTGGATAGAAAAAAGGGCAAAGGCCTGAGGCCTTATTCTTTCGACCTCAGACCTTCGACCTTAGTCCTTCTTCTTTAGACCTTCGACCTTAGTCCTTCCTTTAAGGAATGGTTGGATGGTTTTTCTTTTTCTTATTTCACGATGCCTTTCTCAAGGTATTCGGCGAGGTTGGTGCGTACTTTCTCGGCGGCTCCCTCTGATGCAACCTTTGCCATGTCGCTGTCCACCATAATGTTTACGAGTTCCTGGAAGCTGGTCTTGGATGGGTTCCATCCCAGTTTTGCCTTTGCCTTAGTCGGGTCGCCCCATAGGTTTACGACATCTGTCGGGCGATAGAAGTCAGGGCTTACCTCGATGATTACGTTGCCTGTGGCTTTGTCTATACCTTTCTCGTTGATGCCCTCACCCTGGAATTCCAGTTCTATGCCTACTCGGCTGAATGCGTGGAGGCAGAACTCGCGTACACTGTGCTGCTCGCCTGTGGCAATTACGAAGTCCTCTGCCTGTGGCTGCTGAAGGATTAGCCACATGCACTCTACGTAGTCTTTGGCGTATCCCCAGTCTCGAAGTGATGACAGGTTGCCGAGATAGAGTTTCTGCTGTTTGCCCTGCTTGATGCGTGCGGCGGCAAGTGTAATCTTTCGTGTTACGAAAGTCTCTCCGCGTCGCTCGCTCTCGTGGTTGAAGAGTATGCCTGAGCAGCAGTACATGTCGTATGCCTCGCGGTACTCCTTTACTATCCAGAAGCCGTACTGCTTTGCCACTGCGTAGGGGCTGTATGGATGGAATGGCGTGTTCTCGTTCTGTGGTACTTCCTCAACCTTTCCGTACAGCTCGGATGTTGATGCCTGATAGATGCGGCAGCTGTCTTTAAGGCCAAGCTGTCGCACGGCCTCAAGTATGCGCAGTACGCCTACAGCATCGACGTCAGCGGTGAACTCTGGAGAGTCGAAGCTTACCTGTACATGGCTCTGTGCGGCGAGATTGTATATTTCTGTAGGCCGTACTTTTCCTATAACACCAAGGATGCTCATGGAGTCGCCAAGGTCGGCATAGTGGAGATGGAAGTTGGGCGTACCCTCAAGATGTGCTATTCGCTCTCGGTAGTCTACTGATGATCGGCGGATGGTTCCGTGTACTTCGTACCCCTTGTCGAGCAGAAATTCTGCAAGATATGAGCCGTCCTGTCCTGTGATACCTGTGATTAGAGCAACTTTTCTTTCCATGTTATTTTCTTTGTTAGTTTGGTTATTAATTTTCTTCTTTTATATGGTTGCAGGTAATGTCCTTTTAACCCATTAACCCATTAATCCATTAACCCATTAACCCTTTAACTCATTAACCTTTTAATCCATTAACCCTTTATCCCCTTCATGTCAACGAGGAAGGCCTTGGCGGAGCCGAATTTCAGGAACATGTCGAGTCTTATTGGTATGTGGTTGTTGTCATCGGTGACGTAGAAGTCTACGATGCGCTTGTACTTGCCGTCTTCAAGTTCCATGTACGACAGCTGCAGGCACTTGTACTTGCGTCCGTTGTCGGCCTTAATGGTTTCCCGTCCCTGGAAGCGCAGCTTTGCGGGTGTGCGTCCGTTGCCGTCGGCAATGGGGAAGTCTACGTCGTGTCCTTTCTTCCATCCTGCCGGATTGAAGGAGCGTGCCCTTAGGAATATGCTCAGCATGTCGTACAGGCATTCGTCGTAAGTGTGTTTTTGCCAGCTATGCCGTCCGCTATTATGCTGCCTGTGCTGCTGTACCTGGCATTTGCCGTTGGGATAGGAGTAGAATACCTCATCTACGGTATATCGTTTGCCCTCCCTGGCTCCCTTGCGGTAGTAGAGTGGTACGAGGTCGAGGGTGTTGTAGCACAGCAGTGTGTCTCTGAGCACAAACATGTTGTCAACCTTCTCGTTGCCACGTGTGATGAGGCTTGCCCTGTATGCTTTCTTGCCATTGTACCGGCTCTCAACGATGTACATGGAGGCCGTACCTGCCTTTACCCATACGAACTTCCAGTTGTAGTAGAGGTTGTATGTCAGAAACTCTCCCGACTTGAAGGCAGTGTTTCTGAAGCTGCACTGTGCGGATGCTACGATGGCTGCTGATGCCAGTAGCAGGGTGAGTAATAATGTTCTTGCCAATCTCATGTCATAATGCTTTTGGTATGTATTCCTTGCCAAGCTCCTTGGCTCTTTGCAGGTTTCGGCTCTTGACAGTCTTTTTCTTGTCAGCCTTCTGCTTTGTAATCTTTTCCGGTTTCTGGTTTGTGAATGCTCTTGCCGTTGGGTTCCAGCTCTCGGTGTAGTCCCATTTGGCCTTGCACTCTATTGCCTCGTGGTAGTAGTATACCTTTTCCGGCTGCGTGCCCTTGGCATAGTCGCCTGTGTCCCAGATGCCGTTGCCGTTGTCGTCGACAAACAAGCGCAGGTAGTATGTGCCAGGCGTTACGAAGAAGAACTGTGCCGTGGCGTTGCTGGTGGCCACTTCCTTTACAGGAGTATCAGATCCGTTGAGCAGCTGGCATACAATGTTCTTCCCCTTCATGCCTTCTATTGTGAACAGCAGTGTGGCGTAGGAGCTGAGCGGCTTCACCTTAAATCCGTGTTTGCCTTTGTCGGAGGTCAGTCCGTAGATGTCCTCAAACGCGAGGCTATCAATCTCGAAGCTGTATTCGTATTCCGGCTTCCATTCGGCCTTGAGGATGTATGTCAGCGCAGACTGTTTCTCGAAACGGAAACGCTCTTCGTACCACAGCGAGTCCTTAGGAGGCTTGGAGTACAGGTGCATCATCGACACATCGGCCTTTAGCAGCGGCGTGCTCATCTGGAAGATGACATTCTTGTCGGGGTCCAGGTCGCTTCCCTTTACGGTGTATTTCAGCATCTCCCTTGGTGGGATGCTGTCGTAGTCTTGTCCCTTGCGTTTCTTCTTCTCCTGCTCCTTCTGCCATTTCTCCAGTTCCTTCGTTTTCTCCTTTAGCCTTTTGGCGTAGGGAACCTTAGCAAAGAGCGAGATGGTATCGGTCTGGCTGACGAGGTTGCCCAGGGTGTCGGTGATGAGGTGTCTGACTTCTATTTCGAGCGAGTCGTTGTTGACGAGAGCCGTATCTCGTAGCCAGTATGTTATGGTGTCGTTATGCTCAGAGGCGTCAATGACGAACGTTGAGTCGTTGATATCGAAGTTCAGTCCCCGTACCTCGGGCAGGCTGTCGGCGCCATGGCTGTAGAAGAGTGTGAACTGCTCGGGCGACTTTCTTTCCCTCTTGAGGAAGAACCTGTCGGTGACGGTTTCGTTGAATGCCATCAGGCAGATGTCATCGGGTAGGAAATGTGTATAGTGTACCTGACTGACAACATCGATGTGCAGGCTGTCACGCCAAAGGGTATCCTGTCTGATGTCAGGCTTGAACGACGGCTCTATGGTGTCGTTGGAGAATGCTATCATTTCCGACTTCTGGTTGAACATGTAGTTGCCGTCAGCGTCCTGTAGAGCATATATGCGGTATTTGCCCGATGCCACACCTTTGATGATAAACCGTCCCTGGCTGTCTGTTCTCGATACTCGCAGCATGGGCTTTGTGCGGAACGCACTGTCAGCCAGGTCGTCGTATAGTCCTACGAGTATTCCCTTGACAGGTTCGAGGTTTGAGGCATCAAGCACCGTTCCCGCTACCTCAAGAGTATCAATAACCTTGCCTGTGGAGAAACTGTATGTGTAGTTGCCCAGCGGGTTGCCCTCGTTGTTGTCGGAGATGGCGTCGGAGAAGTCTATAGTGTATGTGGTATTGGGCTTTAGCGAGTCGAGCAGCGACACGGCGATGCGCTTGCCCTGTGCTTTTATCTCGGGCATCTCAAGCTGAGGTGGCGATACTACGACTTTCTCCGTAGCGTTGTCAATCTTTATATATTCGTCGAAATATATGTGAACTTTACGGCTGCTCACTCCTGCTGCCTTGTCGGAAGGTGATGCTCCGATGACCCTTGGTGGGGTCTCGTCGTACCATCCTCCATCAGGGTTTCCCATCCTTGCGCATGCTGCCGCAAGAATGCAAGCGAGGAGCAGTCCCGTCCATGCCTTCAGTAGTGGGTGTGTGTTGCCTGTCATGTGTTGTTATTTGTTCATTTCGAGGATTTCGTCAATGTTCCTTCTGGAGTTGCTCAGTCGTGGGACCTTGTGCTGTCCGCCGAGCTTACCCTTTGACTTCAGCCAGTCGTTGAACACTCCCGGCCTTGCCTTCACCACCTCCAGGTGCTGCAGTGTAACGTTGTGGAACCGCTTGGCCTCGTAGTCGCTGTTTAATTCCTGTAGCTTTCGGTCGAGCAGGGTGGCAAATACATCAAGGTCTGCAGGCTCGTGTGAGAATTCTATGAGCCACTGGTGTCTGCACTTGGCATTCTCGTCCATGTATACTGGTGCCGCTGTATACTCCAGCACCTCTGCCCCTGTCTGCTCGCAGGCGTAGGCCAGTCCTTTCTCGGCGTTGTCCATGACAAGTTCCTCGCCGAAAGCGTTGATGAAGTATTTGGTACGTCCGGTTATGACGAACTTGTATGGATCGCGGCTTGTGAATGATACCGTGTCGCCTATGACATATCTCCACAGGCCACAGGAGGTGGTGATGACCATGGCATAGTTGCGTCCAAGCTCAATGCCGCTCAGCGGCACCACCGTGGCGTTGTCCTTGCCGAATTCCTCCATAGGTATGAACTCGTAGAACACGTCGTAATCGATCATCAGGAGCATAGAGCTGTCAGACGGGTCGTCCTGAATGCCGAAAAATCCCTCGCTGGCATTGTATGTCTCCATGTAGTGCATGTCACTCTTCGTTATGAGCTTCTCATACTGCTTGCGGTATGGCGTAAAGGCTATGCCGCCATGGAAGAACACCTCCAGGTTTGGCCATACCTCCTCAAGATGTTCCTTGCCCGAGAGTTCCATGATGCGTACCAGCACGCTGAGCATCCACGAAGGCACTCCGGAGATGTTGGTGATGTTCTTGCCGAGCGTCTCCTGTGCTATGCGGTCGCGTTTCACCTCGAAGTCGCTGAGCAAGGCTGTTTTCTTTGCCGGCACACGCACGAGGTTGGCAAACGGGTTGATGTTCTCAATGAGAATGGCACTCAGGTCTCCGACAAGAGAGCCTGCAAGGTTGTAGTTTGGTGAGTGGCTTCCGCCAAGAATCAGAGACTTGCCGTCGAAGAGCTTGCTCTTTGGCGTATTGCGAAGGTAGAGTGCCACGACATCAGCTCCTCCCTTGTAGTGGATGCGCTGCAGTCCCTCGTGCGAGACGGGTATGAACTTGCTCTTGTCGTTGGTGGTTCCCGAAGACTTGGCATACCATTTTATGTTTCCTGGCCATAGGATGTTGCTCTCGCCGTGACGCATACGGTCTATATCTCCCTTCAGCTCCTCGTAAGTGTTGAGGGGGACGTTCCTTGCAAAATCCTCATAACCATTGATGGTGCTGAAAAGATGGTTGCGCCCGTATTCGGTAGCAGTGCCCCGGCTCACAAGGTGTCTCAAAACACCATTCTGTATATCTTCGGCGTGATGCTGGTATTTCTGCACCTCTTTCTGCCTTGGAACAAATAGCTTTCCTACTATGTCTGTTAAGCTCATTAGTACTATATTGTTAGTGGAGTGATGGTTGTGACATCCTCCTGAAATTATCTGAACATCAGTTCTGTGCTCCCTGCCGAAGCTATTGCGTCAAGGCTATTGCCCACGCAATGCCATAAGATAATGGGACGTGGTGCAGGGAAACGTACATTTTAAAATGCAAAATTAATCTAAAAAACTGATATGGCCCAATTATTCACCATATTTAACGGGAAACATTGTGCAGGCCCCCTCCTCAACTCTCGCTAAAAGGGAGGGATAATGAAAGTTCAATGGGTGAGAGGTTTTTGGGGGATTTGGGGCTACTGTTTACAATTTATGTGTTTTTTATTGGTATGATTACCCCAAGGTTGTAAAAAAGATTACAATATAAAATAGCTTAATAAAATGGTTGCCAGCCACCAAGCTGCTTTATGGAAATATTTATTGCCTCAATGTTGACGATATGCTCGGGTCGGAACCTCCTGTCGCCATGAACCATAACCTTTCTGTTGCCCGTCAAGGTGAACTTTGCGCATGCCTGCTCATCAGTTGTTCCATTGCAGATGTACTCGTCGTTGCCTATCCACACATGGGTTCCACGCACGGCATCACGAAATGTTACCCGCACCCATCCAACAAATCCCTTGTCGAAGTCGTAGACAATGGTGTCGCCTTGTAGGTCGAAATAGTTGTATGAAGAAATTTTGTTTACGGTATAAGCAGCGCACTGTTGCCGCCATGGTGTTGAGGAAATGTTGGGTGCTGTGGCACAACATGCTGTCCATAGGGCTGGCGACCATCCGTTATGATATTTCCATGTCGTGCGGTTCTGTCGTCCATCGATAGTCTCGCCACCGTGGCCGTTGAGTGATGCTGGTGCCAGCCTGCATAGCCAGGTGTTGTCTGATGGGAAAGAGAAAGCTGTGCCATCAGGCATGTGTCCGCTGAACGCTACTGCTATCTGTTGTCTGTCTACAGAGTTGGCTGTAGGGCAGTACCATATAGCGAGCGTTACGGTGTCGCTATTGATGAGCCTTGTTACATCGTAGGTTGCCGATATAGGCTGGCCATCGTCATTGCTGCGGTATGGTGTTAGGACATGTCTGCTGGCGTTGCGTCCGTTTACGTACAGCTCGGCATACCCCGTTGTGGCGATGATGACATGGGCATTGGCCGGCTTTTGGCTAAAATGATACTGCCTGCGGAACCATACCTGTGACGTGGAGTCTGGACTAGGTGCAGACAGCCACAGCCCGTCAGTGCCCCAGTTGGGTATGAAGGCAAAGCCGTCAGCATATGCAGTGAGAGAAAGGAGGAACAGCAATGGCAACAAGATGGCCATTGGAGCAACCTTATGTCTATAAGTCATCGGTATATGGTGGGGATAGATGTGATAGATGTGAGAGGGCGGGTATATGATGGGAGTTAAAAAAGATGAGGGAGCCATGCGCTGTTTAATTGCAAGGCTCCCACAATATAAATATGTGTATCAAGCGTCAATATTGGCGTAGGTGGCGTTCTTCTCTATGAACTCGCGTCTCGGCTCCACATCGTCGCCCATGAGCATGGAGAATATCTCGTCGGCCTCGGCAGCATTCTCTATCGTAACCTGCTTGAGCAGTCGGCTCTTGGGGTCCATGGTCGTTTCCCACAACTGCTCAGGGTTCATCTCTCCAAGACCTTTGTAGCGCTGGGTGTGCAGTGCCTTGTCGTCATCGCGTCCGTCTACGTACTTGTCGATGAAAGCTTGACGCTGCTGCTCTGTATAGCAGTACTCGCTGAACTTCTTATAGGTACACTTGTAGAGTGGGGGAGTGGCTATGTAGAGATGGCCTTCCTGGATAACCTTCGGCATGAAGCGGTAGAAAAGCGTCATGATAAGTGTGTCGATGTGAGAACCATCGACATCGGCATCGGTCATGATGATAATCTTGTCGTAGCGCAGCTTGTCAGTATTTGCCTCCTTGGAGTCCTCGCCGTCGACACCGAAGCGTACGCCTATGGACTGGATGATGTTCATCACCGACTCTGCCTCGAACACCTTGTGCCACTGCACCTTCTCGACATTCAGAATCTTGCCTCGCAGAGGAAGAATGGCCTGTGTATAGCGGTCGCGTCCCTGCTTGGCAGAGCCACCTGCCGAGTCACCCTCGACAAGGAATATCTCGCATGCCTTCGGATCCTTGTTGGAACAGTCGGCAAGTTTTCCCGGCAGTCCTCCTCCTGTCATCACGCTCTTGCGCTGCACGCTCTCGCGAGCCTTACGTGCGGCGATACGTGCCGTTGCGGCGAGAACCACCTTCTCGCATATCTGCTTGGCCTCAGTGGGATGTTCCTCAAGATAGTATGCCAGTGCCTCGTTGACAGCCTGCTGTACGGCTCCCTGCACCTCGCTGTTGCCGAGCTTGGTCTTGGTCTGTCCCTCGAACTGTGGTTCGGCAACCTTTATGGAGATTACTGCGGTAAGACCCTCACGGAAATCCTCGGGGGCAATATCTACCTTAGCCTTCTCAATCTGCTTGGAAATGGCGGCATCGGCCTCAGCGTAGGCTTTGAGCGTACGGGTGAGAGCCATGCGGAAACCTGTCAGATGGGTACCGCCCTCGATGGTGTTGATGTTGTTTACGTACGAATGAATGTTTTCCGAGTAGTCGGTGTTGTACATTATCGCAATCTCGATAGGTATGTTGTTCTTCTCTGTCTTCAGATAGATTACATCATCGAAGAGATGCTGGCGGTGACGGTCTACGTAGCGTACGAATTCCTTTAGTCCGTCCTTGGCGTGGAACACTTCCTGCTTGGTCTTTCCGTCTTCGTCGGGACGGAGGTCGGTAAGTGTTATGCGTATTCCAGCGTTCAGGTATGCCAGCTCACGCATGCGGCGTGCGATGATGTCCCACTGGTAGTGTGTTGTCGTGAACACCGTCGGGTCTGGCCAGAACTGCTGCCGTGTACCGCGCAGATTGGTTTCTCCGACAACCTTTACGGGATATAGCGGCTTTCCTTTCTCGTATTCCTGCTGGTAAATCTTTCCATCACGGAACACCTGCGACATCATGTGTGTGGACAGTGCGTTAACGCAGCTTACACCGACACCATGCAGACCACCGCTGACCTTGTATGAGCCCTTGTCAAACTTACCTCCTGCATGCAGAACCGTCATAACAACCTCAAGGGCACTCTTGTGCAGCTTCTCGTGTTCGTCAACAGGTATACCTCGTCCATTGTCCTGCACGGTTATGGACTCATCCTCATTGATGGTAACCTCTATGTCCGTGCAATAGCCGGCCATAGCCTCGTCGATGGAGTTGTCCACAGTCTCGTTTACCAGATGGTGAAGACCTTTCTCGCTGATATCGCCAATATACATAGCCGGGCGCTTGCGCACGGCCTCAAGGCCTTCGAGCACCTGGATGTTACTGGCTGAATAATTATTCTCAGTGTTCTGATTTGTTGTCATTTTTGGTTATTCGCTTAGTAATGTGCAAAGATAACAAAAAAAAATGGAATACCGAAGAAATACGGAGATAGTTTTTTGCTAAAATGCAATAGGCCACGAACCTTTCGGATCGTGGCCTTTATTTCTTTCCACTTATCAGCTTGTGGCTTGTTGTTATCCCAAGCTGTTGATGTGAAGAGCGAGGCTTGACTTAAGGTTTGCAGCCTTGTTCTTGTGGATGATATTGGTCTTTGCCAATTTGTCGAGCATCTTCTGTACAGAAGGATAGAGCTTTACAGCCTCTTCCTTGTCTGTCATTGCACGCAGTTTGCGTACTGCATTACGCATTGTCTTTGCATAATACTTGTTATGCAGAGTCTTAGTCTTTGTCTGACGAATTCTCTTAACTGATGATTTGTGGTTTGCCATCTTTATGTATTTTCTTTTTATTCTTTGTAGTCCCTAGCAGAATCGAACTGCTCTTTAGAGAATGAAAATCTCTCGTCCTAACCGATAGACGAAGGGACCATACCTTATTTAGCGGGTGCAAAGTTAATGCATTTTTCCGAATGCGCCAAATTTTCTATAGTTTTTTTTCTATAAGCATTTGATTTTTTGTACTTTTGCATCATTATGTTGACTAAAACAAGAGCACTGGTTCTTAGAACTGTTAAATATGGCGAATCTAAATTAATAGCGGATTTGCTTACTGAGGAAATAGGAAGGGTTGGCATTGTAGCCAATATTCCGCAATCGTCAAGGGGAAGGGCTGCAAGAGCCTTTTTCCAGCCGCTCACGCTACTTGACATAGAAATAGACTACAGGCAGACCATGCAGCTGCAAAAATATCGTAACGTCAGCAATCTGCTGCCATACACCTCCTTGACAATGAATCCCGTTAAAACATGCATAGTGATGTTTCTATCGGAGTTCCTCTATCATGTCACCAGGGACGAACAACAGAACCATGCGCTTTTCAGCTACATTGTAAACAGTCTGGAATGGCTCGATGCAAAGGAGGATAGCTTTGCCAATTTCCATCTGGTTTTCATGATGAGGCTTGCGAAGTTCATCGGTTTCTCCCCCAATCTGGAAGGCTATTGCGAGGGGTGCTATTTCGACCTTCGGAGCGGTTGTTTTGAGACTGGTCTGCCGTGTCATGGTGATATAGTGCTGCCTGACGAAGCAAGAGTTATAGTGACGCTTACAAGAATGAACTACGAAAATATGCACCTGTTCTCAATGTCGAGGACAGAGAGAAACAGGTGCATGGATGTTGTTCTGAAATATTATACCATACACGTGCCCAACTTCCCTGAGCTGAAATCGCTTGAGGTTCTACGCTCACTATTCTCGTAAGTCCCTGCGTTTTCGGTATGGACTGCCACTTGAAGGCTAACGGGGTCAGGCGAAGCTTATCACTCCCTGTATCTCCTTGCCCTTGTCGTCATTGGCTGTACTGATGCCGTTGGCCTGATTGCGTATTTCCTCAAGCATCTGCCTTGTGCGCTTGTAGGTAGGTGTATTCTCGACAGCCAGTATCACATCCTCGTTGTCAAGGTCTTCCTGACGGAAGAGATATATGTGTGGGTGCCTCTTGTACTGCGTCTTGTTGCCGTCCTTGTAGTACCGGTTGCGGCGGTCTTGCTTCTCGGCAGCCTTGTCCTCTTCCTCCCTACGTCTCTTGTCTTCCTCCTGTGTGCGCTTTTTGGCGTGTCCACTCATGCCGTCGACATCCTCGATGCCGAAACCGGTTGCCAGAATGGTAACCTTCACGGTGTTGTCGAGGTCGGGGTCGAGAGCCAATCCCCATTTAAGCTCGAAGTCCTCGCCGAACTTTGCCATGAAGTCATTGACATCGTTCATCTCGTCCATGGTGAGCCCAGGACTTTCGGTATTGGTACTTGAGAAGGTTATGGAAAGCAGAATCTTCTTGGAGTTGAAAACATCGTTGTCGTTGAGCAACGGTGAGTTGAGGGCATCGTCGATAGCCTTCTTCACGCGTCCCTCGCCCTTTCCGTAGCCTGTACTCATAATGGCCACGCCACCATCCTTAAGTACGGTCTTCACATCGTTGAAGTCAAGATTGATTAGTCCATGAACGGTGATAATCTCCGCAATGCTCTTTGCTGCGATGCTCAGAGTGTCATCGGCCTTGGCAAAGGCATCGAGGACAGCCAGGTCAGGATATATTTCCCGGAGTCTCTCGTTGTTGATTACGAGCAACGCATCGACGTGCTTTGCCATTTCCTCGACACCGTCGAGAGCCTGGTCAATCTTCTTAGGACCCTCGAAGCGGAAGGGAATAGTGACTATACCCACAGTGAGGATGCCGAGTTCCTTGCTTACTCTTGCTATTACAGGAGCGGCACCAGTACCTGTGCCACCACCCATGCCGGCAGTGATGAACGCCATCTTGGTTCCATCGCTGAGCATGTTTTTAATGTCGTCGAGTGTCTCCTCGGCAGCCTGACGTGCACGTTCAGGCTTGTTGCCTGCGCCGAGTCCTTCCTTCCCCAGTTGCAGATGCACAGGAACTGGCGAGTCGTTGAGTGCCTGGTTGTCTGTGTTACAGAGTACGAAAGTGACGTCGTGTATGCCGTCGCGATACATGTGATTGACAGCGTTGCCTCCACCTCCGCCAACGCCTATTACTTTTATTATGCTGTTGCCCTTCTCTTCCTCTCCGAAGTCGAGAATGGACGGTTTCTTATTGTCTGCCATATTTGTTTCGTTTTATGGTTATAGAACCCACCTTTATATATTAATATGTATTAGGAAGCTCCTTATTCCTCCTCTTCCGTCATTTTCTTTAGGAAGCTCTTTATGCCTTTCCACGACCTGTTAAAAAGCGAGTTGTCGCGGCGCCTTCTCTCGGCCTCGGCCTCCTCTTCGAGTCTTTGCCTTTCAAGTTCCTCCTCAGCCTCGCGTTTCTTTCTTGCCTCCTCCTCAGCCTTTTGCTTCTCAGCTTCGGTAATCACCACTCCTGAGCCAGAAGTCCTCTGTGGCTTATGTTCGCCGGTCTGCTGACCATTAGCAGGCTTCACCTCTGGTGCTATGCCAAAGAGGTCGTTTGATATCTCGTCGCCCGCACAGTTCATGTCACCCTTTGCAAGAAGTCCGAGAATAGTGTTCATCGTACCGTCGTGGGCTGTGATGGCTGGATTGTTGGAGTTGATGGTCTGGGTTACAAACTTTGCCACCCTAATCTTGTCGATGTGTGTGGTGTTTCGGAATGCCTGCTCGATGTTCTTCATGTTGGCACCTCCACCAGTGAGCACTATACCTCCGAGCAGCTTGTCGACATATTCGTTAGGTATCTGATACCATGCGTTCTCGATGATTTCCAGCATACGCGCCTCAACAATTTCAATGAACTTCCTGCTGTCAACGCTCCTGTCGTTGTCAATGGGATATTTCTTGGTATTGTCAATGTCGTCGTTGTCTGTATATGCGCAACCATACTTTATTTTCATATTCTCTGCATCCTTGTCCTCCATCTGCAGCGACGCGATATCCTTGGTGATATTGTTGCTTCCAAGTGGAATGACAGCCAGATGACGCAGAATGTTCTTTGAGTATACGGATACTGTCGTTGTGTCGGCACCAAGGTCTACGAGCATACATCCCGAACGTTTCTCGGCCGTTGTCAGCACGCTTTCGGCGAGTGCGAGCGGAGCGAGGTACATCTCAGCAATGGCGATGCCGGCGTTGTCGAAGCACTTGTTGAGGTTGCGGTAGAAAGTTTTCCTCCACAGGATGTTGAGGAAGTTTCCCTCCAGTCGCGTGCATTGTATGCCCACAGGGTCAATCTGGTATTGAGAGTCTACCTTGTATTCTTGTGTTGCAGCGTCGAGAATTTCCTGCTCGGGATATGACATGTTGCGGTTTGCGTCCATCAGTTCGTTAATCATATCCTGCGACACCGTTGTTTCCACGGGCAGGTTCTTGACATTAACACTCTTGACGCTGCGTATGGACTGTCCTCCTACGCCAACATAAACATGTGTAATCTTCGTCTTCAGATTGTTTTCCAACTTCTTGACAATAGTCATCAAGGCCTGTGCTGTCTTGTCGATATTGTACACAATGCCTTTCCTGATGCAGTCGGTGGAGTCCTCTTTGACAACAGCGAGGACGTTGATGCTGCCGTCAAGGTTCTTTCTTCCTGCGATACCTGTCATCTTCGATGACCCCAGTTCAATTGCTACTATAAAATCAGCCATACGCTATATTTCGTTTTCTTTTATGGTTTCTTTTCTTTTCTTACAGATTATCTGGTTGTCAAACTCCAGATTGATATATGAGTACTTGTTCCATCCGGCCTGTGAGAGTCCGTACTTGTAGAACTTCTCCAGCCTTGTAAGCTTTTTCTCAATGTAATCATTGATGAGCTTGCTTCTTTCATTCTTGTCTTTAGCCGTGGGCAACTGTCCTATATATACTATGTGGTTGCCAACCCGTGGCACCAGCTCTATGCCCAGGTCGGGCAGAACGTTTATCTGGACGATGAGGTTTTTCCACATATTGTCGGTCATCAGGGTATTGGCTAATGATGAGATGTAAGCCTGCGCGTATCCTTTACTTATCGAGCCTGTAGCTATGATAAGGTCGGAGGTGTAGTGCGAGTTCGGCATTATGCTGTTCTTGTCGTCGACATAATAGTCATCCCCGTTGGCCGCCTTTATTCTCACTATCGGCATTCGCTGTGTAAGGTTTATGCACACACATCCGTCCTGAGTCTTGTAGCATTCGGCCGTCTTTACAAATGGTGACATTTTAAGTGTTTCCTCGATTTCTCTGGTATTGATGTTGGCCATCTGTCTTGAGAGCGGGTATATATGTGCCTTCTGCAACCTTCCTTTGATCTCCTTTGCATCAATAAAGCCATTGGTGTTTACATCCTGAATATTGATGTCAACCTTGACACACAGGTTACTTGCTTCATCGGGTTTGTTAAACGCGGTGAAGGCAAGAATGATGTATGCGCCCAGAATTACATCGAGGGCTATGAGTCCTGTTTTCTTCCAGTTCAATCTCATTGTTTGGCTTCAATAATATTTGCTATCTGTGGAACCTGATTGTCCAGATCGCCCGCTCCTAATACTATCAGCACGTCGAAGTCACGTTTCTTGACGAGTCCTATGACCTCGTCCTTGCTGATGAGGCTTTTCTCCACTCCCTCCTTGAGGTTGTCATAGATGAGCTTGCTTGTGACGCCAGGAATAGGTTCCTCGCGTGCAGGGTATATGTCGCATAGTATGACCTCGTCGAGCTGGCTCAGGGCATCAGCAAATTCCTTATAGAAGTCGCGTGTGCGAGTGTAGAGGTGAGGCTGGAAAATAGCCGTTATCTTACGGTTCTGATACAGCTGCCTGATGCTCCTTGCGCTATGGTATATCTCGTTGGGATGGTGTGCGTAGTCGGAGAGCAGCACGTGGCGGTCGTTCTTGATGTAGAAGTCGAAGCGTCGCTCCACACCCTTGTATGTAGCCATTCCGTAGCGTAGCTCCTGGGCCGTGCAGCCATTGAGCTGTGCCATGGCCATGGCAGCGATGGCGTTCTCGATGTTGATTGGCACGGGGTTGCCAAGCTCTACATTCTCTACATTCTCTATTGGCGATACGAAGTCGAAGGTTATGGTGCCATTGTCAATCTTGATGTTGCTGGCATGGAAATCGCCCTTGTCGAGGCTGTATTCGTATACCTTTACGCCTGGGCTAACGTTGGCCTTCATCTCCAGTCCGGTATGTATGATAAGTGCTCCACCTTCTTGTATGAGTTCCGTATAGTGACGGAAACTTTCAAGGTAGGCCTCCTTGGTACCATATATATCGAGATGGTCGGGATCGGTAGCTGTGATGACGCTCATCCATGGTCTGAGCCAATGGAATGAGCGGTCAAACTCATCGGCCTCAATAACTACATAGTCACTGTTGTCAGACAGGATGTAGTTAGTACCGTAGTTCTTGGAGATGCCCCCGAGGAAAGCGTTGCAGTCGATGCTGCTTTGGTGCATTATATGTGCGCACATCGTCGATGTCGTTGTCTTGCCGTGTGTACCAGCCACGCACAGTCCCTTGTGAGTGCGTGTAAGGGTGCCCAGCACCTGTGCCCTTTTCTCTATAACGAAATTGCCGTTGCGGAAGAACTGCAGTTCCTTATGTGCCTCTGGTATGGCGGGAGTATATATGACGAGACACGATTTTTGGTTCTTGCATGCGTGGGGAATTTCGTCCACGTTCTCCTCGTAGTGAATGAGCATGCCCTCCTTCTCAAGCTGCTTAGTCAGTTTGGTCGGAGTCTTGTCATATCCAGCCACTACCATTCCTTTGTGTATGAAATAGCGTGCAAGGGCACTCATGCCGATGCCGCCTGCACCAATGAAGTATACTGCTTTGATATCTTTTATTTCCATTGTAGCCTTTTATTTTCCTTTTGCGAGTCGTATCACCTCATCGGCGATAGTGTTTGCGGAGTTCTTCAGTCCGAGCTTCAGTATATTTTCTCTTAGCGACTGTAGTTTTGTATCGTTGTTCACTATGTCAAGTGCTGTCTTTAGAAGAGTGCCGGCTGCGTCGGCATCCTTGACGTATACGGCGGCATCCTTGTTGACAAGAGCCAGTGCGTTCTTTGTCTGGTGGTCTTCTGCGACATTAGGGCTTGGCACGAGGATTACAGGTTTGCCGATAAGACAGAACTCGCTGATGGAGCTGGCACCCGCACGGCTTATCACCAAGTCGGCAGCTGCGTAGGCAGCTCCCATATCGCTGATGAAGTCTGTCACCTTGAGCATGGGCAGCTCCTTGTGCTGGGCCAGAGCTTCCATTATGGAAGCGTTGTAGTATTTCCCTGTCTGCCATATCACCTGAACGCCACTCTGCTCCACTTCGTCGAGGTGCTGTAGTATGCTCTCGTTGATGGTTCTTGCTCCGAGGCTGCCTCCGACAACCAGAATGGTCTTCTTGTCAGGATCCAGTCCGAATGCCTTGCGGGCCTCGGCAGGTGTGTGACTATATTCCAGCACATTCTGCCTTACAGGATTTCCCGTCATGATGATTTTCTCTTTCGGGAAGAAGCGTTCCATTCCATCGTATGCTACGCAAATCTTGCTGGCTTTCTTTGCCAGCAGCTTATTGGTAACGCCAGCGTATGAGTTCTGCTCTTGTATAAGGCATGGGATACCCATTTCGGCACATTTGTTTAGCGTAGGTCCGCTGGCATATCCTCCCACACCCACAGCTGCCATAGGCTTGAAGTCGGCAATTATCTTCTTGGCCATGCGTTGGCTCTTCCATATCTTGTAGAGTACAGCAATGTTCTTAAGAGGATGTTTCCTGTCGAAGCCGCATATCGGAAGCCCTTTTATTTCGTAGCCCGCTGCTGGCACTCTCTGCATCTCCATGCGGCCAAGGGCGCCGACAAATAGTATCTGCGCTTCAGGACATTTCGCCTTTATGGCGTTTGCGATGGAGATGGCTGGGAAAATGTGACCGCCTGTACCACCTCCGCTGATGATAATTCTTAAATTACTGTCCATGTTATTATGCTGTTATGTTTTTTGCAAAAGTAATCATTTTTTTCATTCCACGCTATTTTTCAGCCATTTTATTTAGCAAAAGCCATTGCTGGTTCTGCGTCTTCCGGTTGTGTCAGAAGCTGTTCTTTCTTCTTTGCCGACCTGCTGATGCTTAGAATTACTCCTATGTACACGCAGTTGATGATGGTGGATGTACCGCCGCGGCTCACCAGTGGCAGTGGCTGTCCGGTAACAGGAGCGAGTCCCACGGCCACGCACATGTTGAAAAGTGCCTGTGTCACCAGCAGCAAGGCAAGACCCATGGCGAGGAAAGCTGGGAAATTGTTCTCGCAACGGCTTGCAATTCGTCCTGTGCGGAATAGCAGTATTATATATAGTAGAGCGACGAATAGTGCTCCTTCTATCCCCATCTCCTCAATTATTATTGCATATATGAAGTCGGAGAAAGCCTGCGAGAGGAAGTCGCGTTCTACAGAGTTGCCCGGTCCCTTGCCCACATAGTTGGCTGTTGCGATGGCGATATTGGCATGTGCCACCTGAGCATCCTTGTCAAGGTCTACCTCGTTTGGTGCCAGCTCCTTATGGTTCACGAACTTGTTGATTCTCGCTTTCCACGTGTCCATACGATGCAGTATGCCCCCGCTTCTTTTGCTGCCGTCCTGCTTATTATCTACCTGCTCTGTAAGATTATTAGGGTTCTGCGTCTCATCCTTACCCGTAAACCACACTACAGAGATGACGAAGATGCCTGCCAACGTGAGCAGTCCCAGCAGTTTTCCGAGCTGTTTCCCTGGTACCCGTCCCACGACCATCATAATCAGCACAACGAGCGACAGCAATGCGGCCGTAGACAAGTTTTCGACCATGATGAGTGGAACTAACATGAGCCACACTACTATGATGTAGCCCATGGCATGCTTGTCGGCGCCCTTGTCGGTCTGCATGGCACTGAGTATCTGTGCCGTGGCAAGTATCACGGTGCCCTTGGCTATCTCCGATGGCTGGAATTGGAAACCCAGCAGCGCAATCCATCTCTGCGCACCATTCGTGGACTGTCCTGCCACAAACACCCAAAGAAGGGTGATGAGCGAGATGATAATCATGAACGGAGTGACTATCTTGAAGTACTTGCACTTTATGTTCAGCGTGACCACCATGCACACTATGCCAATAAGCAACAGTGCCATGTGCTTGAGTATAGGCGCCATGTAGTTGCCTCCCTTGTAAGTCAGCTCAGACGATGCAGAGAACACCTCGACTACGCTGATGACACAAAGGAAGAAGAACACCATCCAGATGACCTTATCGCCTTTGAAAATGTTGTTTAGCGTCTTGTTGTTCATTTGTTGCTTCTACAGGTTTCTTACCAGTGTCTTGAATTGTTCGCCGCGGTCTTCCATGTTCTTGAACAGGTCGAAGCTTGCGCAGCAGGGACTGAGCAGTACGGTATCACCGGGCTTAGCCATCTCGTAGCATGCCTCCACACATTCCTTCATCGAGTGAGTGTCGCGTACCGGTATGCCCAAGCCGTCGAAATTGTCGTGCAGCTTGCTGTTGTCGGCACCGAGATATACCAGCCCTGCGCATTTCTGCTTTACGAGCGGTTTTATGGCATCGTAGTCGTTGCCCTTGTCCTTGCCGCCGATAATGAGTATTGTCGGTGTCTTCATGCTTTCCAGTGCATACCAGCAGGCATCGACATTTGTGGCCTTAGAGTCGTTGATGTATTCCACGCCTGCCACCTTGGTGACCTTTTCCAGACGGTGCTCGACACCGGGGAAGTCGCTGAGGCTCTTCCTGATGACCTCTTTCCTGATGCCAGCAATGTCGGTTGCGATACCGGCGGCAAGCGAGTTGTAGATATTGTGTTTGCCCGACAGCGAGAGCTCCTCCTCTTCCATGTTGAAGGGCATCGGCTTCTCAATGGTGTATTTGCCTTCCTCGATATATCCGATGGAGCCTTTCTCCTTAAGCTCTGAGAACGGGCATATCACAGACTTGATATCGTACTTCTCCAGCTCCTTCTTGATGATGGGGTCGTCATTCCAGAATATGAAGCTGTCCTTCTCTGTCTGGTTCTGTATGATTCGCATCTTGGAGTCGACATAGTTCTGCATGCAGTAGTCGTACCTGTCCAGATGGTCGGGGGTGATGTTCAGCAGAATGGCGATGTTTGCGTGGAAGTCGTACATGTTGTCGAGCTGGAACGAGCTAAGCTCTATGATGTAGTACTCGTGTGGGTCTTCGGCCACCTGCAGCGCAAGGCTTCGCCCTATGTTTCCTGCCAGTCCGGCATCGTAGCCAGCCTCCTTGAAGATGTGGTAGATCAGCGACGTGGTAGTAGTCTTTCCGTTACTTCCCGTGATGCAAATCATCTTTGAGTTGGTGTATCGTCCTGCGAACTCAATCTCGCTGATGATATGTATACCCTTCTCGGCTATCTTGCGTACCATCGGGGCCTCCTTTGGTATGCCTGGACTCTTTATCACCTCATCGGCGTTGAGTATCTTCTCCTCTGTATGTTGTCCCTCTTCCCACTCTATGCCGTGGTCATCGAGCAGTTTCTTGTATTTCGCATTTATGGTCGCCATGTCCGATACGAACACGTCGAAGCCCTCTTTCTGTGCCAGCACGGCTGCTCCAGCACCGCTTTCGCCAGCTCCTAAAACAACAATCCTTTTCATTTCTCAATAATTTGTTTTGTTACGTGTGGGTGTAATAGCCCCCCATTTCTTATCTTATCTTCAATGTGATAATAGTTAGTGCCGCAAGGATAATGGATATTATCCAGAATCTAATTGTAATCTTGGTTTCGTGTTTCGCCGAGTGTGGCCGTTTAATGAGATACGTACACTCTGGGTCAAGCTGGCTGTCGGTGGTTCTGAAGTTGTCGTGTATTGGTGTACGCTTGAATATGCGCTGCTTCACTCCTTTCCTCTTGCCGAGCTTGTAATACCACACCTGCATCATCACGCTCAGGCTCTCCACGAAGAATATTCCGCAGAGGATGGGTAGCAGCAACTCCTTGTGGATGATAATGGCGCATACGGCTATGATGCCGCCAATGGTCAGCGAGCCTGTGTCGCCCATGAACACCTGGGCAGGATATGCGTTGTACCACAGGAAACCTATCAGCGCACCGACAAACGCACACATGAAGACCACCAGCTCCTGACTGTCGGGTATATACATTATATTAAGGTATGAGGCAAACTCTATATGCGAGCTTACATAAGCGAGGATGCCAAGGGCCACACCAATGATAGCCGAGTTACCGGCGCACATGCCGTCCATGCCATCGTTGAGGTTGGCTCCGTTGCTGACAGCTGTGACAACGATTATTGTCATGATGACGAACAGAATCCATCCTGCCGCTGTCTTATACTTGCCACAGAAACTCATGATGCGGGAGTAGTCAAGGTTGTGACCCTTTACGAAGGGGATGGTGGTCTTAAGTGATTTCTCGGCCACCGTGCGATGGGTGATGACAGTCTCCTGCCCCTGTTTCTCTATGGCCAGGTTCTCGTTCATCTTGACATCGGGCGAAGACCACAGCACCAGTCCCACGATGAGTCCTATGCCTACTTGCCCAACTATTTTGTACTTGCCTTTCAGTCCTTCCTTGTTGCGGCGGAAAATCTTTATGAAGTCGTCCATTCCGCCAAGAAATCCCAACCATACCGTCGTCACTATCATCAGTATGAGGTAGATATTGCGCAGACGGCCCAGAAGGAGCACGGGTACAAGTATTGAAACGATAATGATGATGCCGCCCATAGACGGAACTCCTATCTTCTTGGTGCCAAAGGGGTCGATGCTTGCATCGCGTTGTGTCTCGGTAATCTGCTTCTTCCTGAGATAGCTGATGAACTTCTCGCCGAACCATGCCGAGATGACCAGCGACAGAATCAGCGCCAGAAGGGCGCGGAACGATATATAGCCCCAGAGGTGTGAGCCGGAAATGCCGTATTCCTCTAAAAATCTGAAAAGATAATATAACATATAGACTATCTGGTTAAGCCGTTAATGTATTATGATGTTTGTCAGTCTTTGTATCTGCAATTTGGACAGCAGTTATAGTTCAGCAAAAATCTCCCTGATCACCTCCTTGTCGTCGAAGTGGTGTTTGACACCTTTTATCTCCTGATAGTCCTCGTGGCCTTTTCCTGCAACGAGTATTACATCTCCTTTTCCTGCCATCATACATGCAGCCTTGATGGCCTCCCTGCGGTCGGTGATGGCCAGCACCTTCTTCATCTGTGCCGCATTAAGTCCGGCCAGCATGTCGTTGATGATGTCCTGCGGTTCCTCAAATCTTGGGTTATCGCTGGTAATGATTACCCTGTCGCTCTGCTTTACCGCTTCCTGTGCCATGAGTGGCCGCTTGCCCTTGTCGCGGTTTCCTCCTGCGCCGCATACCGTGATGACAGAGCCCTTTCCGTTGAGCACCTCGTGTATGGCGTTGAGCACGTTTTCCAAGGCATCGGGCGTGTGGGCATAGTCTACGATGGCAGTCACTCCCTTGTCCGAGCGTATAGGCTCCAATCGTCCGCTGACGCTCTTCAGTGTGCTGAGCACCAGGAGTATGTCCTGCTGGCTTTTGCCGAGCATCCTGGCGGCGCCATATACGGCGAGCAGGTTGCTGACATTGAATTTACCGATGAACTGGACACCCACCTCCTGTCCGTCGATGTCGAGATACATTCCCTCGAAGTGGCACTCCAGGATATGGGCTTTATAGTCGGCCATCTGGCGTGTGGAGTATGTCTTGACCTGGGCCTTGGTGTTCTGTACCATCACCATGCCGTTCTTGTCGTCGGCGTTCGTTATGGCAAACGCAGTCTTGGGCAGCATGTCGAAGAAGGCCTTCTTGGCATCGCGGTAGTTCTCGAAAGTCTTGTGGTAGTCCAGGTGGTCACGTGTTAGGTTTGTGAAGATGCCGCCAGCGAATGTCAGTCCTCCGATGCGCTTCTGTGCGATGGCATGGCTGGAGCATTCCATGAAGGCATATTCGCATCCCGCCTCAACCATCCTTGCCAGCAGCCGGTTCAGCTCTATGGGGTCGGGAGTGGTATGGTCGGCGGGTATAGGCTCGTCCTCGATGTAGTTGCACACTGTAGACAGGAGGCCGCATTTGTGTCCCATCTTCCTGAACATATTATATAATAATGTGGCGATAGTGGTCTTGCCATTGGTGCCCGTAACACCGACAAGGTGCAGTTTCCGCGAAGGGTCTCCGTAGAATACCGTGGCGACCTTTCCTACAGAGTCCTCTGTAGACTCCACCTTTATATATGTTACACCACTATGTGTCTCCTCTGGCACATCCTCACACAGTACAGCCCTGGCGCCAAGCTCAATGGCCTTGGGTATGAATCTGTGGCCGTCTACCTGCGTGCCCTTCATAGCTACGAACAGGTGCCCGTTCTCTATTCGGCGTGAGTCGATGTTCACGCCCGTGATGTCCGCCTCTGCATCGCCTATGATGTCGAGAGGTCTGATGCTTGCCAATAACTCCTTCAGTTTCATAGTTGTATCTGTATTTTTGTTTTGTTTCTAATGGTTGTCAAGGGTCAGCAGACATGTCTCACCCTTTTTTATGAAGTGTCCCGGTTCCAGACTTTGCTTCACTACGGTTCCCCTACCTGTGAGCTGGCATTTCACGCCCTTGCTCTCTATCAGGTAAACGGCATCCCTTGCCCCCATGCCAATGACGTCGGGCATGTATTCCTTGCCCAAGCCTTTCTTGCTTGTCAGGCTTATGCATCCATTGCCGTTTCTCTCGGCCTTTCCCCATATTGGCGTGCCGATATCAACGGGGCCGCTCCAGTTGGCCTGCGTCTTGATGCCCAGCTTCGACAGTACATAGTCGGCAGCCAGGATATTGCCGCTCTTCACAGTCGGAACAAGAATGCTTGCTGAGTCCTTGGCATCCTTGACATCAAGCTTCAGGTCCTGTGCCATGATGCCCTCAGCGATGTTGTGGAACACAACTCCACTCATGCCGCCTCCCGATGCTGGCAGTCCGCTTTTCTGTATGCACACTATGCAGCTGTACCTTGGTGCGTCAGCAGGGAAGAAACCTGCGAACGACAGCAGGTAGTTGGTGGTTCCTGACTTATATCCCGCCGCTCCCTTCGACATCTGTGCGGTTCCTGTCTTGCCAGCAACCTTGAATGATGGCGAGCCGGCCTTTTTGCCAAGTCCCTGGCTCACGACGTGCTCCAGTATTGTCTGCATAATCTTGATGGTCTGTGGCTTGGCAATCTGCTCATGTCCCTTCACCACCTCTGGCGGAAACTCCTTTATCACCACACCGTCCTTGACAACCTGCTTCACAAAGCGCGGACGCATCATTTTGCCTCCATTGGCAATGGCGTTGTAGAACGTCAGGGTGGATATTGGTGGTATCTGTGTCTCGTAGCCGATGCTCATCCATGGCAGGGCTGTCTTGCTCCAGTTTGTCCACTGCCCCCGGTCGTTCTTCTTCGGCATCCTTATCTTTGCACTCGACGAGCCTACGAGTGGCAGGTGCAGGTCTGTGGCCAGTCCCGTTCGGTATATACCCTCAACGAATTTCTCTGGCTTGTTATGGTAGTGGTCGTCAATAATCCTGCTCACTCCGATGTTCGAACTTACCTCAAGCGATCTTGGAAGCGATATTGTTCCGTAGCCACCGCGTCGCCAGTTGTGGTCCTTCATCTGTCTGCCGTACATCGGCCATACACCTCCACCTGTCTCCACTCGGCATGTGGTGTCCACAACACCATCGTCGAGTGCTACGAGGATGGATGCTGTCTTGAACACTGAGCCTGGTTCCAGAAGGTCGCTGACAGCATGGTTCTTTATCTCTCTGTATTTGCCGTCTATGCATTTTTCCATGTTTACGATGGCCTTGATGTCGCCCGTAGCTACCTCCATGACTATTGCCACTCCGACATTGCCGTCGATTTCCTTCAGCTCATCAATGACAGAGCGCTCGGCCAGATCCTGCATGCTTACGTCTATAGTGGTGACTATGTCGGCGCCGTCAATGGGTGGAG
>SAMEA3663036__coassemble_167_pt1 | contig 32167 bp, 24 predicted proteins | sample SAMEA3663036__metabat2_high_PE_031 | metagenome-assembled genome bin SAMEA3663036 (sample SAMEA3663036) | pig gut metagenome | biome: pig gut; feature: pig-associated habitat; material: faeces | place: France | collected 2012
CCCAGGGTGCCGCTACGCTTTACCCTGGGCTATGTGCTTTTGCGCTTACAGCGCGACAATTACCGACATGAAGTTAAGAATTAGGATATTCAATTTTTGCACATCAAATTGGACACCATAGCAAATTGGGCACCCTTAGTGTATGGTAACATAGCTTTTGTAGAAACCCGAAAAAATGGGGAAATGATTGGTTGTATAAATAATAATGTGTAACTTTGCAGACATCTACACACTCAACCAAGCCCTGGTCATAAGAAACTCACAGCATGTTCTACAATATAATAACTAACAAGCGCAACCAATGGCTCTCACGCCCGGATTGCACCGCCTTGCCGCTCATTGCCTACATAGAGCAGCGTGGCATGATGCGTGACGCTCAGGTGGATGCCATAAAGACGTACCTGTATCTGAAAATGGAATGCCAGAACCAGCCGCTTGCCGAGCTTTTCAAGCAGGGCAGGTTCAACACGCTCACGAATGATGACATAGACAACATGCCATTGTCGGCTGCAGCACGCAGGGTGTTCAAGGAGTCGCCCGCAGCCGTGGCACTCTATGAGTTTGCCTCGCTAAAGGATGACAAAGGCAAGTTCATTGCTGATGCCTTGCGCAAGGCGGTGATGACTGAGCCTCAGAACATAGATTTCGACGGCATCTTCAACCGTATATTCTATGGGGTCAACTACCCCGACTATGTGTTCAGCCTTCCGATGGGTGCCGGCAAAACCTACCTTATGGCGGCATTCATCTATCTCGACCTGTATTTTGCACAGCAGGAGCCGGACAATCACGCCTTCGCCCACAACTTCATGATACTGGTGCCGTCGGGGTTGAAGACATCTGTCATACCGAGCCTTCGCACCATTCAGGACTTCGACCCCTCGTGGGTGATACCCGAACCTGCAGCCACACAACTGAAGCGTGAACTGAAGTTTGAAATGCTGGACGAAAACAAGAGCGCCAACAAGTCAAACCGCACCAAGAACCCCAATGTGCAGAAGATTGCCATACACGAGCCCTTGGCGGAACTTTTCGGGCTTGTGGCCGTGACCAATGCCGAGAAAGTGATACTCGACCGTATCGACAAAGGCAAGGACGGAATGTTTGACTTCCACGACGAGTCGGACGACGAGAAGGATCGAGTTGCCAATGAGCTGCGTAACAAGATTGGCAAACTGCCACACCTCTCCATCCTCCTCGACGAGGTGCATCATGTGGCTTCCTCTGCCAACGACGACGAGGCAAAACTGCGTACAGTGGTCAACCGCTGGGCAAGCCAAGGCTCCATCACAACCGTGTTGGGCTTCTCGGGCACACCTTATTTGGACAAGAAGGACAAGATAGCGGTGACCGACGCACACAGCGTGGCCACCACCGAGATGTCAAACATCACCGCCTACTATCCGCTGGCAGAAGGCATCGGCAACTTCCTCAAAGTGCCAAAAGTCGTAAGGAGCGACAGCAACAATCGTGAGGAAATTGTGGAGAAAGGCGTGCGGGAGTTCCTGCGTCTCTACAAGGACACCGTGTATGCCAATGGCACCTGCGCCAAATTGGGCATCTATTGCGGAAACATAGAGACTCTCGAAACTGTAATCTATCCGCTTGTCAACAGAATTTGCAATGAGGAGGGCATCGACCCGGCTGTGGCCGTGTTGCGGTTTCATGAAGGCAACAAACAATACCCGGCCCCGCAGACGGCCCGCGCGGAGTTTGCCATGCTCGACCGTCCGCAGTCGCGCAAGCGCATTATTCTGCTCGTACAGATTGGCAAGGAAGGCTGGGACTGCAAGAGCCTGACGGGCATCATACTCTCGCAGGAGAAGGACTGCCCAAAGAACATGGTGCTGCAGACGTCGTGCCGCTGCCTGAGGGAGGTGACGGACGCAAGCCGTGAGACAGCCCTCGTCTACCTGAACAGCGAGAACTACAAGTATCTTGACGAACAGCTGCAGAAGCAACAGCATATTTCCATCAAGGAGTTTCAGCAGGGCAGGAAGCGTGAGGATGTCGTGCTGCTCAACCGGTACGACCGCACCGCCCACCTGCATCTCCCCAAGGTGGAGTTCTACCAGATGCGGGTGACGAGTACGGGAGTGATGGAGCAACCCGTCACTGATGAGACCACTCGCGAGGAACTGAGCCATGCAGTAGATTCCGCATACGTTGACAACCCGGTAGTGACCGAATGGCAAATCACCAACAAGGGCCTTCAACGCACAAGCACCACGACCGACGACGGTGAGCATGGCAGCGAGACAACCAACTACAGCCAGTGGCTCTATCGCATTGCCAAGGAGAGTTTCGGTTTCCTTTCCGTAGGCCAGCTCAACAGCCAGCAGGATGCCCTGAGGGCAATCTTCAAGGCCATCACCTATACTGATGCAGAGGGCGTGACACGGTTCAGCTCACATTACAACATTGCCAAGGTCAATGCCAACATACGCAAGGCCTTCTATGAGAAGCGCATCCTGCACATACAGGAAGACCTCATCGACACCGACGCCTCGCTGCTGCACATACATGCCGACACTGGCTTCTCGCCCGTAGAGGTGCTGAAGTCAAAGGTGAAGGAGTATATCCCTGAAAAAGACATGGTGGAGAACATCGTGAAGGAGGACCGCGGCGAGGTGCTCGTGGACGAGAAGACGCAAGCCATCATTGATGGACTGACAGCCATGGGACAGACAGAGATGGCGGAGCAGCTCAGGGCGAAATTCAGTAGCGAGCCGAACAAAGACCGCTCCTATCACTATCTGCCCTACCATGTGGACAGCCGTTTTGAGTCTCTCTTCCTCAGCGAGGTGCTGACCCAGCAGTGCATACGTGAGCACGGTCTGGAGGTGTATTACAATGGCGACGGACAATTCACCGACTTCCGCATCGACTGCTTCAAGAAGAACGCCCACGGCCAGTGGAAATTCATCGGCCGCTATACACCCGACTTCCTCATCATAAAGCGTAAGGAGGACAAGATTCACAAGGTGCTCATCGTGGAGACAAAGGGAGCCCTGTATGCACAGGACGAGGCTTTCCGTGACCGCAGGGCATTCGTCGAGGGGCAGTTCCTAAAGCAGAATGAGGAGAAGTTCGGCTACCGCCGCTTCGACTATCTCTATCTTGAAGACTCGCTGAGCGACAGCGAGCGCATCAACAAGACAAACGACATCATCAACAAATTCTTTGCATAATCCCAGATTCTATGGCAGTAAAATATATTCCGTTCTTCCCAGAACCTATTGAGGGACAAGCCCTCCTTAACAATTTCAACCGCACGCTACGCTATCGTGGCGTGGAAGACCTCAATGGCCGCTTGCGCCGTGGCATGCCCTACTATGAGGTGGAGACAACAGAGAAGGTGGGTGATGCTGACACAGATAATATGATTATCCGCGGCGAGTGTCTCTCGGCCTGTGCCTACCTCAAAGAACAAGGCGTAAAGGTTGACCTCGTGTATATCGACCCTCCATTTGCCAGCGGTGCCGACTATGCAAAGAAGGTGTATGTGCGTCGCAATCCGAAGGTGGCGGAGGCTATCTCACAGGCAGAGACAGAGCTTGATATAGACGAGCTCAAAGCCTTTGAGGAGACAATGTACGGCGATGTGTGGGACAAGGAGAAGTACCTCAACTGGATGTACGAGAATCTTGTGGCCATCAAGAGCGTGATGAGCGACACGGCAAGCATCTATGTGCATCTGGATTGGCATATAGTTCACTATGTAAAGATTCTTATGGATGAGATCTTTGGAGAGGACAATTTTAGAAATGATATCGCTTGGCATTATTCTGGATGGAACAAAAAATTAAAATGCAGTTTCGAGAAACGACATGATACGATATTGTTCTATTGTAAGGATGATGAGGGTACAAATTTTAATTCCTTTTTTGAACAATATGAATCTGAGGAAGAATACATAAAGAGACGTAAACAAAAACCGTTAACAGACGCAGACGGAAGACGTTATGTACTATCTGATGCAGGTAATGGCAATCGCGTAAAAAGGTATATAGAAGATGCTGTACGTGAAGGTGTCGTGGTGGATGATGTATGGGATGTTGATAAACTTAATAATTCAGCTAACGAATCTGTTGGCTATTCCACTCAGAAACCTGAGGTTCTTCTTGAGCGTATCATCAAGGCCTCGTCTGACGAGGGAATGCTTGTGGCCGACTTCTTCGGAGGCAGCGGTGTGACAGCGGCAGTGGCAAACCGTCTGGACCGCAGGTTCATCCACACCGACATCGGCATCAACAGCATACAGACAGCACGCGACCGGCTCGTGGCTTCTGGAGCCTCCTTCACCATGAAGGAAGTGAAGGACGGCATACAACTCTACCGCAATCCGCAGCAGACGATGGAGAACATCTGCCGCCTCATTCCGGGTCTGAAGAACGACGACAGCTTGGATGAGTTTTGGGAAGGATACATCAGCGACTCACGCCTTGGCAAAGTGCCAGTGTATGTGCCTAACCTCATGGACAGCTCATCGAAACTGCTCGACGAGGTGATGATGAACGGCATACTGCACGAAGCAATCCCCGAACTGCCGGGCGACATCAATAAGGTCATCGTCTATTATGTGGACATCACCAGCGAGGAAGAAATCTACAGATTCATCAATGAAGACAAGTCGGTTATTAAGGATTTTGTGGAACTGCGCGACCTGAAGGTGGTGCTCGACGATGTGGTGGCAGCCGACAAGGCAGAATACAAAGTGGAGCCTGCCACAGAGGAACTCTGCGGACAGACGATAGAAAAGGAGGGTTTCGACATCGAGATAACCAAATTCGTGAGCGACCGCGTGATACAAATAATCAATGACTTTAACGCCAAGAACATGGGTGCCGACAAAAAGAAAAAGTTCAATCCCATCTCCATCAGCGACGAAGGCTTGGAAACCATAGAGTACCTTTCCGTTGACTGCACAGCCACAGAAGGCCAGTGGCACAGCGACTCGGAAATAAAGATAGACGAGCTCGGCTACATTATCCTCAACGGGCAGAAGACAAAGGACTTCTGGAACGCCAAAATCTATGCTCCCAAGCAACCGCTGCGTCTGAAGGTCCGCAACATCTGCGGTGACGAGACGGTGTTCCGCCTGTGCTGACATTGTTTTCGTTAATAAAACAAACATATTACGGGCTCATCCGAAACATGGAGTGATGTCTTATAGAATTAACTATAAAGAGCGTCTGATATATCTGTCATTGTCTACTAATATAACTGCACCGCCGATAAGGTTAATAACTATGGTGTACAGTTTGATGTACAAATATCAGTAGCAACGCCCTGAACCAAAGGTCGCCGGCTTTGTGGTGTGAATCTAATTAATGGATGCCATGCTGATAGGTCGCAGGTAACATAGGTCGAGTAGAGCGAGGGTGAAACTCCCTCGCTCTACTCGACCTATGCCCCATGGGCAACAATGCTTTCGGCCTGTGTCTGTGTTAAAATCATGCAATTGTTTGTCGGATAATCGTTTTTTGATTATTTTTGCATAGTCAACTGAAACTTATCAATTTTTACCACAACCTATGACAGACATCAAACTGAAACATGTGCTTCTGCTTGCCGCCGCCATCCCTTTGGCCGCATCGGCGCAGACAGAGCTGACTTATACGGAGGCCAAAACGCTGTATGCTAACAAGACAAAGAAGGAGGTGAGCATACACGACCCGTCGGTGGTCTATGACCAGGGCAGCGGAAGGTATTACATCTTCGGCTCCCACCGCGGATGCGCCTATTCCACTGATATGCAGAACTGGACATCGTCCTCGTTCACCTGGCAACAAGGCACAAACACCAATGCCGGCAATGACGTGGCCTTCGTCACGCCTGCCGTTACTGCCGTTAAGAAGGGTGGGGCGACCATAGCCCTGCCGGCCTTCAATGCCATGGACTGGTCGAAGCGCAGCGATGCCAGCTACGACATAAACGGCAACATGTGGGCTCCCGATGTGATATGGAACCCTACGATGAATAAGTGGTGCCAGTATTTGAGCATCAATGGCGACGCCTGGCACTCGAGCATCATCCTGCTCACCGCTGACAACATCACCGGACCATACCTCTACCAGGGACCTGTGGTGACATGCGGCTTCTATGACACCTCACACTCATACAAGGAGACCGACCTTGAGATAGTTCTCGGCGAGCAGTCGGCGCTGCCCTCACGCTATAATGTGGGCACCAAATGGGGCGAGCGCTGGCCGCACACCATAGACCCCAGCGTATTCTTCGACGAGGAGGGAAAGCTATGGCTGTGCTACGGCTCATGGTCGGGCGGCATATGGATGCTGGAACTCGACGAGGAGACAGGACTCAGAGACTACGACGTAGAATATCCCTCGGTCAACGGCTCGTCGAACGGCGTGACAAGCGACCCATATTTCGGCAAGAAAATTGCGGGAGGATACTACGTGTCGGGCGAGGGCCCGTACATAGAGCACATAGGCAACTGGTACTATCTGTTCGTAAGCTACGGCTTCTTCTCTCCCGACGGAGGATATGAGATGAGGGTGTTCCGCTCCGACAAGCCCGACGGACCGTACAAGGACTCCAAGGGCAAGAGTGCCATCTTCACATCGTACGCGATGAACTACGGAAAGAATGGCGATACAAGGGGCGGAAAGTTAATGGGAGCATACAACGGATGGGGCTTCCAGACCGTCGGGGAATGCGCGCAGGGTCACAACTCAGCGATAACGACCGAAGACGGAAGGGCATTCCTCGTATGCCATACGAAATTCAACGACGGCACAGCCGGACATCAGGTAAGGGCACACCAGCTGTTTACGAACAGCGACGGATGGCTCGTTGCCTCTCCTTTCAGATATAATGGCGAGATGGTGACCGATGCCGACATTGCCTCCGCACAGCCATTCACCGCTACCGAGCTGGCAGGCACCTACAAGCTGCTGATACACAAATACGGCATGGACTATGCCAACTACGAGGAGGTGACGCCAATAGAGATAACACTGTCGGAAGACGGGAAAATCACTGGCGGCAAGACAGGCACATGGACCATTACGGAAGGTACGGGATATATATCGCTCGTTCTTGGAGGCATAAAATACAATGGTGTGGTGACGGAGGAGGTCATGGACGGCAAGACCGTGCATACCGTTTCAGTGTCGGCAAGCGCACCGTCGACGGGAACAAGCGTCTGGGCTTACAAGATGTCGCCAAAATATGACCTGGCATGGCAGCTGAACAATCAGACGGAGCCTTTAGTGAACAAGCAGAACGTCATGCGCGACATAGACCTCTACAGTATGGACCTGAAGGCCGGCAACGTGAAGATGACATGGACAAGCAGCAACGAGGATGTAATATCGCCATACGGAAAATACAATCCTACGGGACTGCAGGAGAATACCAACGTAGACTTGTCGGTAAGACTGGAGACCCCGGGATGGTATTGGGAGAAGAGCTACACCGTAAATGCCTATTCCGAGGCCAACGCCCTGCCTACAGCCGACTGGCAGAGCGGCATGGTGGCATACTATGGCTTCAACGATGATGCTCTCGCCGATGCCTTCGACAGCAGCAGGAAGGCGTCGCTGCTGAAGAAAGGAACTAACAAGGTGCCGACACTCAGCGGTGATGATCCCCTCAGGACTGGCAACTACGTGCATCTGACATTCGGTGCCAACGGCAACGAGAGCTACGTGGCCATGCCCAACCCGCTATTGGGACAGGAACTCGCCAATGGTGCGACAATATCGTTCTGGGTGAAGCGTGCTGACAACAACAGCTGGGATGCGCTGTTCGGCCTTACTGACGGAACGGCACGGCTGTACATGACCGGCAACACATACATCGGCTACAATGACGGCAATGCTGAGAACAACAACTGGATAGACATCAACCACCCCAATGATGTTGCTTCTACTAACCTCGGCATAGGCACATGGAACCTTGTGACTCTGGTGTTCACAAAATCAAGCGTCACGATGTATGTGGACAGCAAGAAGACAAACTTCAGCAAATGGAACGGCGTGATGGACGGAAAGACTGTCACCACGGCTACAGGCTTCGACTACAGTCTGCTGCTCGACCTCCTTTCTTCCTCGGCAGAGATTTGCCTTGGCAAAGGGTCGTTCTGGGGCTCGCCCGATGCCATGTTCGATGACTTCATCGTCTACAACCGCGCACTCTCCATATCAGAGGTTATGGCATTGGGAAGAATGGAAACCCGTGTCTTCGACTTCTACGGATGGGCTACCGGCATAGAGGCTGTCACAACCTCTCAACCACACGACCCGGCAAGCTCTGTATACTATGACCTGCAGGGCAGACGACTCTCAGGACGGCCTGCACGTGGACTTTACATAAAAGACCACAAGATTTTCAAGGTTGACAAGTAGGACTTTTCAAGTTTCGCTCAACGATAGTAGTGAAAAGGAGGTAAAAGAAGCATTTTCATTCTTCGTCTACCTCCTTTTTACTACTTGCGAACCAGCTGTCATTCATTTATTCTGTGAGAAAAGGGAGGAAAGGCGCTTTCATATCGGAATCCCTTCCTCATGTTTTTTCCACTGAGCCCCTTCAATGCGGGGGATTTTCGCCATGGCCGACATGGGGTGGAAAAGATGAAACGGTGACAAAAATTATAGGGTGGGAACGATGTGTTTTCTGATTTTTTTGTATTTTTGCAGCAGAAACCATTAAAAATAAATCTATAATATGGACAATTCTGTTTTTTTCAAACTATCCTACGGACTCTTTGTGGTGACAGCCCACGAAGGTGACAGAGACAATGGCTGCGTGACAAATACTGTAGTGCAGCAGACAACAACACCAAATCGCATATCGGTAACGATTAACAAAAACAACTATACGCACGACATGATATTGCGTACGGGAGTGTTCAATGTCTCGGTATTGTCGGAGGATGCCAAGTTCGACACTTTCAAGCATTGGGGTTTCCAGAGCGGGAAGGATGTGGACAAGACAAAAGACTTTACGTTCTTCAGGCTTGAGAACGGCGTGATATATATTGTGGATGGCGTTAATGCCGTGATGTGCGCAAAGGTGGAACAGACTGTCGACCTCGGTACGCACACGCTGTTTATTGCCGAAGTGACTGATGCCTTTGTCACCGAAGATACACCGTCTGCCACATACAGCTATTACCACAAGAACATTAAGCCGGCGCCGCAAAACCGGAAGAAGGGATGGATATGCACCGTGTGCGGCTATATATATGAAGGCGAGACCTTGCCCGACGACTTTGTCTGCCCGACATGCAAGCATCCGGCCTCGGACTTTAGGAAAAACTCGTGAGCTAGGCCGTTTCTCACCATCACTGGCATACAGGGGGTGGTGAGAAAACTGGCTGCCGCCTCTTGCCACGCTGCGTCAGGGACGGCTCTCGCCCTCGACATATTCTTCCATGAACATGTGTTCTCCATCGAAGACTGCATATGTGAACTGCCATATCCAGTCTCCGAGTATCATCATGCGCGTCTTGCGGCTCAGCATCAGGTCGAGCTCTATGTGGCGGTGGCCATAGATGAAGTAGTCGATGTTGGGGTGGGTCTTCATGTACTCCTTGGTGTACAGGACTAGGAACTCCTTCTCTTCGCCCATATAGGGTGCCTCCTTGCCGTCGGCCCTCTTCAACCGCGAGTGTTTGGCCCAGTTCAGTCCGAGCTGCATTCCCCACCATGGGTGTGCGAAGTTTAGCAGCCGTTGGCATAGACGGTTGTGGAAGACCTTCCTCAGGAGCTTGAACTTGTTGTCGGGGTCGCCGAGCCCGTCGCCATGGGCGAGATAGAACACCTTGTCGTAAATCTCTGTCGTCTCCGGTTTGGTATGTACGATAAGCCCACATTCTTTCTCAAGGTAACCGTATGTCCAGATGTCGTGGTTGCCGGTGAAGAAATGTACCTCCACTCCCATGTCGGTAAGCTCTGACAGTTTTCCGAGGAAGCGCGTGTAGCCCTTGGGTACAACGTATTTGTACTCGTTCCAGAAGTCGAACATGTCGCCAAGCAGGTATATGGCCTTGGCTTTTTCCTTTATGCTGTCGAGAAATCTGACGAGCCTCCTCTCCTGCATCCTGCCATGGTCAATGGCCAGGGATCCGAGATGTGCGTCGCTCAGGAAATATACATTCTTCATAATTACTCAAATCCCAGTTCTACCCTTGCCTCCTCGCTCATCATGCTCTGGTCCCATACGGGGTCGAAGACGAGGTTTATGTTGGCGCCCGTCACACCGTCCACGCTCTCTATCTTTGTCCTTACGTCCTCAAGTATGAAGTCGGCAGCAGGACAAGATGGGGCAGTGAACGTCATGTCAACATCCACGGTGCCGTCTTCCTGTACGTCAATCTTGTATATCATTCCGAGATTCCATATGTCTACAGGTATCTCTGGGTCGTAGACGGTCTTGAGAACGTCTACTATTCTTTCCTCAATTCTTGTTTTCTCTTCCTGTGTCATATTTGTTTCGTTCAATATTGATAGTGCAAATGTACGTAAAAAAAATGAGATAGGCTGCACTCAGGAATAAAAAAGTAAAAATCCCATTTTCCTTTTTTATTCCATTCGTTTGCATTATCTTTGCAAAATAAAACCGGATTATATGAAATATTCCTTTATAGTGCCTGTATACAACCGCCCTGACGAGGTTGATGAGTTGTTGGAGAGTCTTGAGGGTCAGACGCTCAAGGATTTCGAGGTTGTCGTTGTTGAGGACGGCAGCGACAAACCGTGTAAGGACGTTTGCGACCGTCATGCCGACGTGCTTGACATACATTATTATATTAAGCCGAACAGCGGTCCTGGCCAGAGCCGCAACTATGGTGCCGAGCGTGCCGGCGGCGAGTATCTGATAGTGCTTGATTCAGACGTAGTCTTGCCGGAGGGCTATCTGGCAGCCGTTGACAAGGAGCTGCAAGATGCTCCGGCCGATGCCTTTGGCGGACCGGACAGGGCGCATCCTTCCTTTACTGATACCCAGAAGGCGATATCATATTCCATGACATCATTCTATACCACGGGAGGCATACGGGGTGGCAATAAGAAACTCGACAAGTTCTATCCACGCTCGTTCAATATGGGCATACGCAGGGAGACATACATGTCGCTTGGCGGTTTCTCGAGGATGCGTTTCGGCGAGGATATCGATTTCTCCATCCGCATCTTCAAGGCCGGTTGCCGTTGCCGCCTGTTCCCTGAGGCTTGGGTGTGGCATAAGCGGCGCACCGACTTCCGCAAGTTCTGGAGACAGGTTTACAACAGCGGTATTGCACGTATCAATCTCTACAAGAAATATCCCGAAAGCCTGAAGATTGTCCATCTGCTGCCCATGGTATTCACCGTTGGTGTGGCATATCTGCTCTTGCTTGCCGCTATAGGCTTCCTGTGGGCGCTGCTCCCACTTGCCTTATACGCTGCTGCCATATTCCTCGATTCCTCCACCGTGAACAGGAGTCTTGTGGTGGGAGCACTGAGCGTGGTGTCGGCCTTCGTGCAGCTTCTTGGCTACGGATGCGGCTTCATCAATGCCTGGTGGCGCAGGTGCGTGTTGGGGAAGGACGAGTTCTCCGCTTTCGAGAAAACATTCTATAAGTAGTTCATAGGTTCTATGGTGGGAAAATGATGGAAAAACTCTGCATAACAGATTGGGCGGAGGAAGACCGTCCGCGCGAGAAACTTATGTCGAAAGGAGTCTCTGCACTCTCCGATGCGGAGCTGCTGGCCATACTCATAGGGTCGGGCTCTACCAAGGAGAGTGCCGTAGACTTGATGAAGCGGATCCTTAAGGACTGCAACAATAACCTCAACACCCTTGGCAAGAGGTCGCTGAGCGAGCTTATGGACTACAACGGCATTGGAGAGGCCAAGGCCGTCACCATTATAGCGGCATGCGAGCTGGGCAAGCGAAGGGCCGCATGCCAGCCAGAGGCGCGTCCCGACATGGGCAGTCCACTGGCTATATACGAATATATGCACCCCAAGATGCAGGACCTTGACGTGGAGGAGGCGTGGGCATTGATGATGAACCAGAACTTCCGGCTCATTAAGGCCGTAAGGATAAGCCATGGAGGATTAAGCGAGACAGCAGTAGACGTGAGGGTGGTGATGAAGGAGGCCATATTGGCTAACGCCACCGTACTCGCCATCTGCCACAACCATCCGAGCAACAACGCCCAACCAAGCCGCATGGACGACCAGCTGACCAAGCGCATGAGGGATGCGTGCGAGACCATGCGCATATATTTCCTTGACCACGTGATAGTATGCGACGGCAAATACTACAGCTATCGTGACGAGGGACGCATATAACCATCATGTGTTAACCGAAAACAACTTATCTTTGCAGCAACTAATTTATGGGAAAGCGTTTATTGTGCGCTTTGTTTATTGACACTCTTAAATCTGGCAGTTTCAATCCAGTCATGGGACAAGGCAACGATAGATGCTCATGGCATGTCTGTATAGATAACCCCACTTGGCTATTTATTATATAACTCAACTTACCAAGTAGTAAAGAGGAGGTAAGGGGAGGTAAAAGGAGTTAAGGAGAACTCCTCGAACTCCTCGAACCCCTCTTTGGTTATGACATGCTCTTGCGTCTTTCTGAAAGATATTCTATCGCCAATACCGGCCATAGAGGCACTTTGCGTATGTTTGTTCTTACGGCAGGAATATCACACAACAGGAAGATGGCTGCGAGGAGAAGTGAGAACCAGATGACGTAGCCATACACCTGCTTTATGGCCACAAGCATCATGGCGTGCAGATAGTCGCCGCCCATAAAAGCTCCGAAATTGAATTGGGAGAGATCGATGTTTGTGAGTGTGAGCAGGCGGCCATAGTGCATCATGTCTTCATTGAGAAAATGCGAGAAGATGGTGGCATAGAAGCCGTAGCCCATGGCTCCACCTAAGTACATGTGGGTGATGTTGAACAAGAACAAGCCCATGAAGAACAGCTCAAGTCTGGATACAGACTCCTGTAATGCCCACATCAGTGCTGGCGACATGATGCCATAGCCGAAGCCGCGGAGAACGATGGCCAGACGGTATTGCTCGATGTTCACACCCGTACCTATCGTGGTGTACATCAGCAGGGCGTAGGAGAAGATGGACAGAAAGGCTATGCCAATCAGTTTCCATATCTTCCACTTCTGTACCTTAAGCCAGTACAGGTCCAGGGCGATGCCAAGAAACATTCCCGGCAATGTCCACAGATATTGGCTCTCCTTGGTCAGCTCTTCAAGGCCTACGACCTCGGAGTAGAGTATCTCCTCCAGTGTGTGCTCGGCTCCGAATGCCAGTTCCGCCAAGGTGGTAACGATGAGTATCGGCACCACGTTCTTGCATTTCAGCAACTCCAGTTCTACGTATGGATAGCGGTTGTGAGACAGTCGGTAAATGGTAAGTCCTGTGGAGACGAGAGCCAACGCTACAGCCATTCTTATGTGTTGGCTGGCTAACCATCTGTAGTAATCACCATAGACGAAGATATAGGAATACAGCAGCATCGTCAGGCAGATAAGCAACGCTCCCTGCCAGTCGGTCCCCCTCAGCGAACACCTTTTGGGCATAGGGCAGAACGGACTACACAGTAGAATCTGTGTCAGCAATACGAACGACATAGTGCCTACGGTGAGGACGTGCATCATCTGCCATGTGAAATGGTGGGCCATCCATGCCGCAAGCCATCCGCTACCCTCTATAGCTGTGAGAAGTATGATGTGGAGAACGGGAAAAAACTCTCGCAAAGTCGCAAAGGGCGCTAAGATAAATTCGGAATATCTCCTTGCGACCTTGGCGTCTTGGCGAGAAAAAATCACGCAATAACATCTGCGGGAAAGAACTCTCGCAAAGTCGCAAAGCGCGCTAAGATACACTCGGAATATCTCCTTGCGCCCTCCTTCTCGGAGCACCCCGTTTAATTCGGTATCTATAAAAGGCAATGGGACGGAAATGGCAACTGCCATTCCCGTCCCATTTATCACTATCAGACTGTGATTCGGCTCTAATCAGTCTTTACTTTATTCCCAAAGATTGAAGGAATTGTATTTGGATTCATTAGGAGTTTCACCTTCACCAATTCCTGGCGCTTCTGTTTGATGTCCTGAATCATCTGCGGCATTATTGGTATTTGCTTTAGAAGCAAAATCTCTCATGAGATTATTCTCCATCTTAATGATGGTGGCTTCCGGGCTTATATATGTCTTTTCCATATTACTTTCTAATTATTTTTTTACCGTTAACAATATAAATGCCCTTAGGCAGATTGTGCATATCGTCAGATACTTTCTGACCGTTGAGGTTATAGACTCCTGTAGCCACACCGAGTGCGTTTAACGCATCTGGGTCAACATCCGCCATGTCTATGGTTGTTGTCTCATTGTCGTTATCATCACCAGGATTGTCTATCACAAGAGAGATACTGCTTATCTTGGCTGCTGAGGCTGATGCGTCCTTAGCAATCCAAGCGCGATAACCCTTGCCGTATGATGAGCCGCCAGAAACATATAGCTTGCCATTGCCCTCGCTGATAAAGATATCGTTCAGTGCGTAGTTGACGCTGTAGCCTGACTTATCTCCATTTGTTTTATCAGCTGTACAATAATCCGGTGTACCCTTGAAAGTATAGGCTCCACAATCAATGTCAACCTGACTAATGAATGGATTGACACACTTGCTGTAGACAGTGAAAGCAGTGATATTGCCGACTCCGTCTTTAACTACATCTGCTTTGGCATCATTTGTATCATCAACTACACCTGTCGGCTTGATAAGGTAAGGATGACCAGGCAGCACATTCTGAATCTCATGATATATGAACTCCAGTCTTGCAGCGTTACCATTAATCGTGCCTTTATTTAGCTGTATCAGCTGTGTTCCAGCGCCAAAGATTCTCTGTACTTCTTCCTCTGTCAGGTTGAACGGCAGGGTTAGCGTTGTCCACTGGTTAGGCTTGAAAGTGCGTGTGAGCGTGATGCTATAGAACTGTGGGATAGATACGCCAGCTACAGGAGCAATCTCTTTTTCACCAATTTTATAGGTGTAATCCTTCAGGGTCGTACCCTCAATTGTCCCTTTCTCTGTGGCTGTTATCTTGTTGTATGCTGTGACATCGCTCAGCTCCAATGTAGAAATCTGACCTTCAGCTGGTGTAGCTGTTGGCTGTGATTCATCAGGCAGGAAGGAAGCGCCTGCGAATCCCATCTTTGAGAAGTTGGAGAAGAAATAGTATGTCTCGTTGCCTGTCACATGGAATGTATATTTGGCGATACCCTTCTCTATAGCAAGGAATGAGCCATTGTCAAGCTCAATGATAGTCTGAGTACCACCCACTCCGTTCTTCCAGTTGTCATGACATCTTTGCTGCTCATCTTTTGACATATACTCACTGAACTCAGTCCATCTCGCTACGTTATTAGGGCTATTATATTTCTTCTGGTCAAAGTCTTTGTCCCCCTCGAACATACAATAATATTGCGAATTGACTGTCTGCTTTGTCTCAACGCTATACTTTGGTGAGAACTCCTGTACTGTGAGTCCGCGCTGGTTTACAACATGGAATGCGTGTGGACGGAACTCGCCTTGTATAATCTTGTTGTTGCTATCTGTATTCCATGCGCCGTTCTGGAGGATATAGATAGAGAGCGTACCATTCTGAGTAGGCTCAAATGTCATGAACGAACCACGTACCGGCAAAGTATATGGGTGGGATTCTGTTGTCTTACCATCCACTCTTGTTGGAGAGACGAACCATCCGTAACGAGGTGTACCATAGATGGTCCCAGTCAATGCTTTCGACTCATCCACAGCGTCCTGGGTGCCTTGGAACCAATAATTATAGCCAGCACTCTTGTCGACATCTTCAGTTTTTGCAGCTGACCAGCTGTCTGTCGGATCTTTGGTTTTATTTGGCATTGTATAAGTGTGGTTGTTCTTATCTGCATTAGTTCCCCACTTCCATCCGCCGAAGGTCATCTTTACAAGCTTATTCTTGCTGTTGTCAGTGATATACTTTGATGTATTGATTCCTGGAGCAGTATCGCCATATTTAACTTTATAAGAATAAATGGCTGTTGCGACAGTGACAGAAACGATGTTTGATGTGGCGGTAACCGTTGTCCCATCCTTTTTGGCAGTAGCGATACAATAATAATATGTTGTGCCTACAGTGCTGGTCGACGGAGTATAAGACGCATTTGTGGCACCTTTTATCTCTGTGCCTTCTGCCGTTGCGCTTGAATTAGAGTACCACTGGTATGTTGGTTCTACCCCGAGGTTTGTCGCTGCTACGACTGTGAGTGCACTTGGTGCAACATTTATTGCATACGAACCACTCTTAGGCTGTGTAGTGAACTTGATGTATGGCTCGCTGACTGTTATCGCAGCGACATCAGATGTGGCGGTGAGAGTCTCTGAACCATCCTTTGTCGCTGTTACGACACAGTAGTAGAAGGTTGTGCCGGCTGTGCTCGACAAAGTCGGTGTGTACCTATCTGTGGTTGCTCCTGATATTACAGTGCCACCAGTGTTTGAATTTGTGGTGTTCTTATACCACTGATAAGAGAGTGTGTATCCATCTAATGTTGCCACTACTGTAAGAGGTTTAACAGTAGCTCCTGTTACATAATCAGCACTTTTAGGCTGTGTGGAGATTGATATTGATGGACCTGTCGGCTCGTTTATTGGAGTCCAGATTACAGAATAGATATAGCTCTTATTTGCAGGGCAATAAATGATAATCTTATTTCCAACTGTCGTTGTAAGTACATCTGTTGTAACAGCCGTATTCGTTTTTCCTGTAAGTGTAGCCAATTCTTTGTTACCATTGCTTCCATCAATCACCTTGGTTGTTCCTGCTGTTCCTGCATATACAATAGTTACAGTACCTTTAGAAGAAGGAGCATTGAATTCCATGCGGCGATTTCCACTTACAGAACCTTTGCCATTCTCTTTTAAGTAAGAAGAATATTCTACACCATTAATTGTTTCACTTGAGGATCTAATAGCATCATCGCCACCAGAAACGTAAGTCATAACAGTTTTAGAGCCGTCAGTACTTGTAAATGTAACTTCATTACCTGCTGTTCCCAGTCTTCCTGATGTTAATGTTGAATTGGTAAATGTCCATACAACCGCATTTGTAGATTCAGAAGGAGGTGTAACCTCGCTCACCGTCACCTCAGCCGTGCTTGTAGTGATGGTATATGGCTCTGTGCTTGCAGCTCTTGTCTTTGCAGCTGTAGAAGTAGTAGTAACTGTTATTTTGCAGTAGTATTTGCCAGATTTGGTAGGGGTATATGATGCGTTTGTTGCTCCATCGATAGCGGATGGAGTGGTTCCTGTGGCATCGAACCACTGGTATGTGGCTGTGCCTTCGCCGAGCACCTCTGCAGAGAGGGACTCATTGGAGCTGAGAGTATATTTGCTGTTAAGGTCATTAGAAAGCAGCATAGGAGACTGATACTGACGCTCATACTCAGTAGCAGCAAGGATAAACGCACCGAGGACCTTGCCTTCGGTAATATTCTCGCTCTTCTTTACCATCGCCACGTCCTTGCCAAGGAGATAGTATGGCTTAGAGCCGTCACGGAATTTTTCTGCGCCAGCTTTATACTCGTCTCCACTGCCTCCCAGACCTGCAGAGCGGCAGCTTCCGAAGATGTTGACGTTGCCATTATCGTCGACAGAGAAGAACTGATTTACCAGACATTTGTAGCCATTCACTGCTACAGTCTTGTAGTCTTTCTCTGCAAGATATCCCAAACGGATAGCTTTCAGGTATGCTGCTGTGAAGAGGGCAGTAGCTGATGATTCTATATAGTTGTTTGTCTTTGTGTATGATTTGCCATTGTATGATGATGCAGAATAGCTGCCATCCTCATTAAGAATCTGATACCATCCGCCTGTGGTCTTATCCTGACGAGCTGACAAACCTTCTGCAGTCTCTGCGAGGTAGCTTTTTAGGGTTGTATAACCAGTACTTGAAGAAAGATTAGCCTTGTCCATCTGCTCAAGGATATCAACGAGCGCGAGGAAATACCATCCTACGGCACGTCCCCAGTATGAGGCGGAGTGGAAGACGTAAGGTTCGCTATGACTTAGCCCAGCCCATGTGTTAGAATGTGATGTTGTGTTTGTTCCTCCGTCAGCTGCAAAGGCATGGTATGGGAGCTTGTCTTTTGAATTCCAGCACATGTTGCGGAGGATAGTGAACTGCTTGACGATAAGGTCCCAGTCGTTGGATGAGTCGATGTTTGTCTTTTTGCCCGAATAGTTTACGAGCTCTGCGAAGAGAGCAGGACCCATATATGCACCGTCGAGCCACATCTGGTTCTCGTAAATGCTTTTATGCCACCAGCCGCCAATAACGTCATGTCCTGCTGTCTCAGCTAATGTTCCAGACTTTATAGAATAGGAAGAATTATGTGCTTTCAGACCAGTTATTGCTTTATTGAGAGCAGTAGCTGTATTTGAATAAGTAGTGTTATCCTCAAATGTGCCCCCCGACTTAGTCAGTTCTCTAAGCGGCAGATACAACTTCACTGCATTGAGGTCATCAAGGCTGCCACCACTTGTTGCGACTCCTGAGTAGAATTTGTTACCGTAGTTCTGTATGCTCAAGAACCAAGGCTTGGCAAAAGACTGTGCCCATGTGAATTGGCTGTAATACTGTGAAGCCTCGATAATGCTCTTGGCAACAAGACCAACAACATAGTCAAGCGATGTCTTTCCGTCAACACGCGCAGAAGTCTGTGTGCCATTCTGGTCATAAACCGCAAAGCCGCACTTCGTTGTGTTGGCGTAGAATTCGTTCATTCGTGAGTCTATCACCCACTGCGAATAGCGTACACCGTCATTGAACTTGACGTCGGATTGTGCTTTTGTTCCCGTTACCCCGATGACGATGAGGCACAGAAGGAGAAGAAGCCTTCTCGCGGGACTAAAGCAGCATGTTGAACTGGTCGTACGTGTGACCCATTCAAATGATTTAATAATTGTGTGCATTGTTTTTATAGAGATTTGTGTTTATTGTTTTTAATAGATTTGTGTTTGTTGTTTTTGGACCCTGTGCGAATGTTCTTTCACCTCATCCCAATTCTTCATAACTCCCTTGCCGAGAGCTTTGTTGCCCCCGAGTTCATTCGAACCAACGACAGGCCCACATAGCTTGTCGGCAAGTTCGATTGTTTCTGAAGTTGGTGTTGTGTAACGTTTCTTCATTTTGTCCCTTATTAGTTTGGTGTTATACAGTTTTATATGTTGTTTACCTGTCAGATAGTCCTATGCGGGCTTTTGGCATCCTGCATATTTTCGAGGACAATCCTTCAGCATGTCATTTTTGTTATAAAAAGCGCATGTGTCTCACGACAAGTGCGCTATAATGTAACTCTTGTATGTTTTACACACACTTGACCTATTCTCACGAACTGGCAAGTTTATTAAGAATGCAGACTCCTCTAAATAAGAGGAGACAAAAGAAACGTAAGAAACTGAAACGCAACACTTTATTTCAATAAATGCATGTAATAATGAGAATGTATTTTGCGTTAAATAGTGTTTTTATGCAATAAAAAAGATACGTAAATGCTTTATTATCTGACGATTATTTGGTACTTTTGCACCATTAATTTTTATGTTCTCCTCTTATTTAGAGGAGATACAACAACAACTTTTAACACTTCCCCATTGGCCTCTTCCACCAGCTTCATATTTATCTGCGAGATATAGATTTGCGTCGTTTTTGAGTTTGTATGCCCCAGAGCCCGCGACACTATGGGTGTGCTGATGCTCAGTTCGTTGGCGATGGATGCCCATGAGTGGCGCGACACATACGATGTAACAGTCTTCTTAACGCCTGCCAGGGCAGCAAGGACTTTCAGCAGACTGTTGTACCGGCAGAGCACTGCCTGATAGCGGTCGAGTGTCCACCGGTCGCTCTTACCCATAAGAAATGGGAACAGCCACATGCTCTTGTTGTCATAATATCTGTCGATGATTTTCCTGACTGGCTCCTCTATCTTCACGATGACTGTCTGCTTGGTCTTTTTCCTTGCATATACGATATGGTCGTCCTTGATATTAGTTTTTTTCAGGTTGACGACATCGCAGAAAGGCATTCCCATGGTACAGAACGAAAAAACGAACATGTCGCGTGCCCACAACAGCGGGCTGTTCTCCGGCAGCTCCAACGAGGCTATCTTGTTTATGTCCTGTGCGCTAATGCTCCTTTTTAGGGTAGTGGCATTGCCCGTATATACGCCTGCGAACGGACATTGTGTGCGCTTGCTCTTCTTTGGCACCGCCTTGTTGTAGATAGATCGCAACGACCGCATGTAGCACGAGATGGTATTCATGGAAATGCCGTTGTCCATGAGCCATTTCTGATATTTGTCCACATGGTCTTTTGTGATGTCGCAGAGATAAGCCTCACCCTTGCCCAAGTAACGTCTGAACGAGTTGTAGGCCGTCTGGTAGTTCTGCAGTGTCTTTGGCGCCACCTTTGCCGACATAATGGTGATATACTGCAGCAGCGGCTTGCACTTGCTGTCGGGAGTTGCTGGCTTTCTCTTCCGCTTATTGCTGCCTATTCCCGCAACCAACTGATTGCCACCGGTTAACAGTGACGACACGTAACTGAATACGCCTCTAAGATTGTTTGTCATACGATAAATAAATGTATTGATGCAGGGACAAAGTTAGCTCATCTTTTACAGAGTAAAGGAACAAAAAGATAAAAAAATCAAGCGAAAAAATGAGAACTCTCGCAAGGGAATATAAATTTTTGCGCCCTTTGCGGCTTGGCGAGAAATATATCTCGCAAGAAGTAATGGTTCGCGCGCATGAAATGTCATGCTCTCGCAAAGGCGCTAAGGGCGCTAAGATAAATTCAGAATATCTCCTTGCGATCTTTGCGGCTTTGCGAGAAAAATATCACGCAATAAACATCTGCGAGAAAAAGCTCTCGCAAAGGCGCTAAGAGCGCAAAGAAAATGCACGTTCAAAACGCTTCTGATATAAGGGTTCAATAGAAATTTCCTGGGGGCTAAGTGCCCCGTAGGGTGAGTCTTACCCCTTTTATCTTATCCAGAATAGGACAGACTTTTCTGTGCCCGTTCAGTTCAACTCTAACGCAAAGCATTGCATCCGCCAACGCAAAGCATTGCAACCGTCCACGCAAAGCTTTGCATCTGCCAACGCAAAGCTTTGCATTTGCCTACGCAAAGCATTGCCTTCATTTAGGAGTCACATCCCCATGTTTTTTCCACTGAGCCTTATTTGCTTTTTTGTTACTATTGTTTTGGGAATAAAAAAATCGGTTTTCGCCCGAATGTATACTGTTCATTCCACATTCAGGCAAAAACCGACGTGTTAGTTGGTTTTACGTCTTCCTTCTCTACTTAGCAATCTTCTTTCCGTCAACGATGTTGATGCCTTTCTGTAGAGTGGTGAGGCGGCGTCCGAGAACATCGTAGATGGCGGTGTGGTGTGTGGGCTGCTCCATGCTCGCTGCGTTTTTGATGCCCGTAACGAGAGACAGGTCGGCAGCTGCGCCGAAGCCGCCGCGTGCATTGGCCTTGCGTACGGTGCCCTGTGTGTATGCCGAAAGGGCTGAGCCTTTGACAAGAGCAACGAATGCTCCGTTGTTTTCTACGAGGTACACTGCTTCTGGGTCGAAGTTCTCTGTGTTAATGGTCTCCTGAGCAGCTATGGCGGCAGGTTCCCAGTCGGTAAAGAACTTGTCGAGAGCATACTCCTGAGCCTCTTCTGCAGAGAGGACGGTTTCCATAGTGTTGTTGCCTGTGGAGTGTGTGAACTCTATGATGTTGGATGCCGGGGTGTTCATGCCGTTGCCCGACTTGTCGACGGTGTTGTACTCCTTGTAAGAAACAGGAGCAGAGTTCATTCCTGCAACGGTCCATCGTGTGGCTGCGAGCTTTCCGCTGTTTATGGTGGTGTTGAGGAAAGCGGTCTTTGCTGTTCCCCATGAGCGTCCGAAGTTGAACGTCTTGCTTTCTGTCTCGATGGTACATCCGTTGAAGACATATCCCTTCAGGTTGCTCGAGGTGTTGGCTGCGGTGATGGTGCAGTCGCCTGTGGAGCCTGTGGCCGAACGGCTCTTGTTGAGCAGCGTCACACCATTGAAATATGCGTTGCCGTTACCGCAGATATAGTCTACGGTACCCTGAATGAGACCGCCCTCGAAGTAGTAGTCGCCGCTCTTCGAATAGTAGGTGTCCTGATAAGAGCGCATGTTGACGTTCTTCATTATGGTCTGTGTTCCCAGGTCCTGCAGCACGGGAGCACGCCCGGTACCAGCCTTGTAGTAGTCAAGGTCGTTCTGCAGCGTGAGGTCCTGCATGTATAGTCCTGTGGAGAAGTTCTGGAAGAGGTCGGCATATCCAAGTCCCTCCACCTTCACGTCGGGAGCATTCCTGATGATGACTCCGTCGGCAGACTGTCCTATAATGGAAAGGTTGTTGGCAGAGATAGGAGTCATCACGGTCTCTCCGAAGTCGTACGTGCCGTTTGGCAGGAATATGCGGTCGCCTTCCTGTGCCGACTTGATGGCGAGCAGCAGGCTCGACACGTCGCCGGACGAGATTACATAATAGCCTGTTGTCTCATCCTTCGTCACGAAGTCCTCTACATTGTACACCTCTATGCCATGTACGTATGCCGTAGCTGGGTATGTGATGGTGAGGGTCGTCGGCTCTCCATCGTATGTGAACGATGCTACGCCACCGTCAGCCTCGACCCTGGCTTGGAATGAAGCCACGATAGTTCCTTTGCTGTCTTTCACTTCTGCTGTCTGCTCATCCGTGAACTGGCAGTTGCGTACCATTACGACAGCCTTGGCAGAGACGTCGAGCTTTATGGAGCTGGCAAGCCATCCGTGTGTGTTGTAGTAGCTGCCGTCTACAGTTATCAGCTCGTGGTCTTCCTGATACCATGTGTTCGATGTAAGGTCGTAGTCGTAGTGCGTGCCAGTCTCGGCCTTCTCTATGGCCGTCACTTTGGCTGTCAGCTTGGTGTCTGCATCAATGGCCGTACCTTCGGTTATCTTCACCCCAGAATTGTTGAACCATCCGCGGAACGCTTGTCCATCGGCAATGGCGGGAAGGTTGGCCACGGTGTATTTGGGAACAAATACCGTTCCCGGCTCTACAGCCTCCTCGCCGAGCTTGTTTCCGTTCTGATCGAAATAGGTGATGATTACATTTACCACATACTCGCAGGCCTCTACCTTTATATATGGAGTGTATTGTCCGCCAATCACTGTGAGGGTTGCAGGCTCCATGGAGTTGTATGTCCATGTTGCCACACCGCCTTTGTGATAGCAGCCAGGAGTTGCAACATCAATCTCGGCAAGCACAGCCTCACCGTTCTTGATGATGGCTTGAGTGGAGCTGAACTGGCAACCGCCAATGGTGAATTTCACAGGCCCGTCCACTTCAACCACCATTTTGAAATTGTTAAGTCCGTGGTCGTCTTCACGTGGTGAGCCAGTAAGTTCGGTGACACCGTCGGGCAATGTCTCGGGCATGGAGGTTACACCTACGAAGTTTAGCTCAAAGTCCTTGAAAGTCCTCGGTACGGTCTCAACGAACTGCACCTTGCAGAGTACTCCTTCCGCGCCTGTGTGACGGCAGATATACACCCCCGTTACAGTCTCGTCAAGCTCGATGGTCACCTCTGTAGGTCCGTTTGCCACACTTGAAGTCTCAATCAAGTCGCCCTTCGTAGGGACACCGTCAACCATGGAACCACGGAAAACATCCACCTGATAGTCATTAGTGTTCTTTCGGTTACTTATGACGAGTTTCAGCTTTCCTGCTACGGGAGCCTTCTCGAAGTAAGCATAGCCCGAAGAGTTGAGCTTCACACCATGGAGCCCGAGGTTGGTGCCTGCCGCGTCGTTGACGTACGCACCATAATAGAGGCCGTTGTCAGGTCCTTTAGTCGGGATGTTTGCGTTGGTGTAGTCCCAGCAAAGGTCGTTGACACCTGCATTGGCGATGATGGCTATCATCGCAAGCAAAGATAACAGTAAATACTTTTTCATTGTCTTGATTTGTTAGCGTAGATTAGTTTGTTATTGATAATTTGTCTGCAAATATACAATATTTCTACAAATAACCAAATTGTTGTGTGATATATTTTTTGCATAATAACAGCATATATCTGTAAACTATGCATAAAACAAACATTTATCCGCATCGTGGCTTTGCTATACGACAGAAATATTGTATTTTTGCAGTGCAACCGTCAGGGTGAATATTGAAATTTCAAACATCAAACAAGATATGAGAACATTCTTCAACGTACAGGACATAGGTGACCTGGGCAAGGCGCTTGCCGAGGCACAGGAGGTAAAGAGCAATCGTTTCGGATATCAGCATCTTGGCAAGAACAAGACTCTGCTCATGATATTCTTCAACAACAGTCTGCGCACGCGCCTGTCGACACAGAAGGCCGCCATGAACCTTGGCATGAACGTCATAGTGCTTGACGTTAATGCAGGTGCATGGAAGCTGGAAACAGAGCGTGGCGTGATTATGGACGGTGACAAGAGCGAGCATCTGCTTGAGGCCATCCCCGTGATGTCGAGCTATTGCGACATCATTGCCGTACGGTCGTTCGCAGGCTTGCAGGACCGTGATTTCGACTATGCAGAGACCATCGTGAACCAGTTTGTAAGATACAGCGGCAAGCCGGTTGTTGCCATGGAGACAGCAACGGTTCATCCGCTACAGGCTTTTGCCGACCTTATCACCATTAGTGAGAAGTGCGACGAGCTGCAGATTAGGCGTCCCAAGGTTGTCCTTACATGGGCACCACACTGCCGTGCCTTGCCACAGGCAGTGCCAAACTCGTTTGCCGAATGGATGAACGCAGCAGACGTTGACCTTGTGGTTACTCATCCCGAAGGATATGAACTTGACCCGAAGTTTGTGGGAGATGCCAAGGTGGAGTACGACCAGCGCAAAGCCCTTGAGGGCGCCGACTTCGTATATGCCAAGAACTGGAGCTGCCCTGGCGTTACAAATGCAGCTGACTATGGCAAGATACTGTCTAAGGACATGGCGTGGACTATTGACACGGAACACATGTCATGGACCAACAACGGCTACTTCATGCACTGTCTGCCGGTACGCCGCGGACTTATTGTCACCGATGATGTCATAGAGAGCAACCACAGCCTTGTCATTCCTGAGGCTGCCAACAGGGAAATCTCGGCACAGGTAGTGCTGAAGCGAGTGCTGGAAAATATTTAGTCAAAGGACAACACGAAACTTTTAGTCTTTTTACTATGTTATTCAAAAGATTTGTTGTAAGTTTGCACAAACAATACTTAACGCCATGATATCTCTTGATTGCGACTACAACAACGGCGCGCACCCAAAGGTGCTGCAACGGCTTATTGAGACCAATAGTGAACGGACTGGATGTTACGGATTCGACATCTATTGCGATGCCGCGAAGAAGAAGATTATGGAGGCTTGTCAGGATGACGATGCCGACATATTCTTCCTCTCCGGAGGTACGCAGACCAATGCTACGGTCATAGACTCAATACTGCACTCATACGAGGGTGTCATATCCGTAGACTCCGGACATATCAATACCCATGAGGCAGGCTCCATAGAATTCACCGAGCACAAGATTATCAACGTGCCAAACCACAACGGCAAGCTGAGAGCGGACGTGCTTGAGAACTTTATGGAGAATTTCCTTGCCGACGGCAACAACATGCATGCTGTATTCCCGGGGCTTGTATACATCACTTTCCCTACAGAGTTTGGTACTGTATACACGGCGAAGGAACTTGACGAGCTGTACCAACTGTGCAAGAAGTACAATATGCCGCTGTATGTTGACGGCGCACGACTGGGCTATGGCCTTACAGCCACTGGCACCGACATCGACCTGCCGTTCCTTGCCCATCACTGCGACGTATTCTATATCGGAGGTACCAAGATAGGTGCGCTATGCGGCGAGGCTGTGGTGTTCACCCACCATAATGCCTACGAGCACTTCTTCAGCATACAGAAACAACACGGCGCCGTACTCGCAAAGGGCCGACTGCTCGGACTGCAGTTCGATGCCCTGTTCACCGACAACCTCTATTTTGAGATTGCCCGCAACGCCAACGTCAGGGCAGAGGAGATGATAGAGGTGTTCAGGAAAGCCGGCTACGACTTCTATATAGACTCACCCACAAACCAGCAGTTTGTAATCATAGAGAACAAGGAAGTGGAGAGGCTTGAGAAGCTTGTTGCGTTCACCCATTGGGGACCAGCCGATGCCAATCACACCATCTGCCGCTTTGTGACAAGCTGGGCTACCAAACATGAGGAAATTGAGGCTCTGGAGAAGATGGTGTGCCGGTAACAGGCCTAATTACGCAAGCGAGCAGAAGAAAGTAACAAGGAATGGAACCGTGAGGTCGACAACGAAACCATGATATATGGACACTATGACAAGGCTTTGACCTGACACACGGGTAATTATGGGCAAGGTGGTGTCCATGGTTGTAGCTCCCCCGACGCTTATTGGCGCCAGCTTGCCGAACCGTGCGGCAAGCAGAGGGGCAAGTAGCAGGGTGACAAGCTCGCGGATGATGTTGGCAAGAAGGGCAATGGTGCCAAGTTCGGCACCACGGTATTGGGTTATGAATATGCTCGAAAGGGAATAATAGCCAAATCCCGAGCCAATGGCAAGACAGTCTGTAAGCTGCCGATGAGGCAGGAACAGCGAGACGGCAAACGTTCCGGCAAGCGTGCCTGCTATTGTTACGAGCGGAAGCATGAGCAGCAGAGGGTCTATACCGCAGAACTGCCTCATCATGTCGCTGTCGTTACCCACAGACATGCCGACACAGAACATCAGCAGGCAAAGGGCGTAGAAGCTCCAGTTGCCGTCGATGATACCAAGAGGCAGCAGACCCGTCTGGCCACAGACTATGCCTGCTATGAAGAATGCCGTAATGATGATGCTGCCCTTCATGGTTTCTGCCTCCTTCCCTTACAGATTTTTCTCCACATCATCCACGACAGGAATATACTCCCGGCAATGCCTCCCGCAGAAAGCAGCAATGCCTCAAGCCCCAATGTGCCAATACCAGATACTACCCGGCTGTCCGAGCCAACCTCGATGCCAAGAAGAAACAGCAACGCCCATACAAGCAGTGTTGTGACTCGTGGCAGCCAGCACAAACGAAAACGCCGCAGGCATCGGCCCACGACTACACCAAGCAGCATTATGAGTACTATCTTCAGCATGTTTATTGTAGTGTGGCTCTTTTTGGCAATTATTACAGGATTATTTCCCTTACAACCTCGCCATCGTAGGTGTTCACTCTCAGCCGGACTCTGTGTCCTGTGGGCAATGTGTCGACAGGAATACTTACGAAGAAACGGGAAGTGTAGTATTCCGGTACGCCGTTCTGGCCATGCAGCAGACGGATGGCATATACGCCTGTCTGATCCGAAACGTAATCGCTGTCACGCATTACCGATATCCATTGCCTGGCATCTACGCTGTCAGGAACACCTGTCTTAAGCAGTAGGCCGATGTTGACATAACGTCCGTTGCGGCTTGCCCATACGCTTTCCAGTCCCACAGGGTCGGTGGCCACTTGCTCTACCTTCTCTGCAGGTCTCAGCACGGGAACCATTGCCAAAGAGAATGCCTTGACGGGATTTCCCACCTTATTATAATATAGCAGCCCACGATAGACAGTGTCCGGGCGTGTCACCCATGACGGCCTGATATTAGGCAGCAGCCCGAGGGTCTCATCGTCATCGGTAACAACCCTTGTCACGAGGGTGTCCGCGGAGGTATAGGCATCGACAAACTCCGTACACAGATAGCTGTACTTGCCATCGCCAGTCTCGTACCCCTCATTGGTACAAGAGACTGACGACAGCAGAGCCATAAGCGTAGGAATTATAGCTTTTCTGATGCCTGCCATAGGCTATGATATCGCAAGTTTGTTTATTGCCGGGTTGGCGTACATCCTTAGCATGCAGTCAAGAAGGAACTTGTCGTCCTTATTCGGTAGCTGTATCTTTGCCATCTGTCCGGCGAGGTATTTCTCGAATGTTGCCTTGTCATCAGCCGAATACTCTGCAGCATGAGCGTTCCCGCCCTCAAGCATGTCGAGAGCAACGAAGTTGATGGGGTAGAGGCGGTAGTTGGCATGTATCTCCTTGTCAATATGGGTAGCAATAAGCGAGAAAAGCTCCGTCTTCGGTGTGTCGGGAGCTATCTCCTTCAGCCAGGCGTCTATACATGGTGCGCAATGGTAGTGTATGCGGCCCTTAAATCCCATGATGCCAGTTTGCATTGACACCACGTCGTCCTGTGCCGACTTCTTCCATCCTGGCACGTCGCGCTTGAGTTGGAACTCCTGCGCCTTGAGGAAGTCGCAAGGGTCGTACTCGTAGGATATGGCAAGAGGTACAAGATGTAGTTGGGCCAGCCGCTCGGCGACAGAGCCCTCTCCTCCCATTACCATCATCTTCAGTATGGCGTCCTGCGTGCGGTCGTTGCTGTCCTTGGCCCTTCCCTCACGCTGTGCTATCCAGATGTTCTCGTTCTTCTCGCTGATGGCGTAGTGCATGTATTCCGAGAGCAGCTTGCTCGCCATGAGCATTTCCCTCATGGACAGGCTTCGCTTTACGATAAAGCTCTTGTTAACCCTTACGAGGTCCTTGACCCAGGGGAGCGAGAGGAGGTTGTCGCCAATGGCAATCTCGCATGTCGTGGCACATCCGGCATCGATGAGAAGCACGTCGAGCAGCGCGGAGTCCAGGACAATGTCGCGGTGGTTGCTTATGAACGTGTGGCGCTTGCCGAGGTCGACGGCAGAGAAGTCTGCGTCGCAGCCGCGGCTTGCCTTGCTCAGCAGCTCCTTTAGAAATCCGTAGCAGAAGGCTTTCTGGAAATCGAGATTAGTCCTGCACTGTCTCATCTTGGCCAGTAGACCCTCTGCAGGCACGCCTGGGTAGAGGTAAGCCAGCACGGCACGGAACTGTTCGTTGGAAACGAGCCGGTCGAATACCTCCGGCAACTCATAAGGCTCGAAAGGTCTGATGTCATTGAACTTTTCAGGTATCATAGGCTTGTATGTCTGTTTGTTAGAACTGATTTTCCACAATCTCGCTCAGTACGTCCTTGATGTCAAGTCCGGCTGCACGCACCTGCTGGGGAATGAAGCTCGTGGCAGTCATGCCTGGTGTGGTGTTTATCTCCAGCATGTTTATCTGGTCGTTGCCCTCGTTGTCCTTGGAGATGATATAGTCTATGCGTATGATGCCGTTGGCATGCAGTATGTCGTAGATGCGCGAGGTCTCCTCGGCAACTCTTCTGGCCGTCTCCTCGCTCAGGCGTGCCGGTGTTATCTCCTGCACCTGACCGTTGTACTTGGCATCGTAGTCGAAGAACTCGTTGCTGGTGACCACCTCGGTGGCAGGCAGCACTACTGTCTTCTGCGCCGTCTTGTAGATGCCCTGCGAAATCTCCATGCCGTCGAGGAAACCTTCTATCATCACCTCGTCGCTCTCCATGAATGCCACACGAAGGGCGGGTGCCAGCTGGTCGGCATTCTTCACCTTCGATACTCCGAAGCTGGAGCCGTCGGCAGCGGGCTTCACAAAGCACGGCATGCCTATGCGCTGTGCTATCTGCTGCTCGTCGTAGCTGTCGCCCCGGCGCAGCAGTATGCTGTCGGCTACCCTCACGCCAAAGCCGCGCAGATAGTTGTTGAGTACGTACTTGTCGAATGTCATGGCCTCGACAAGCACTCCGCTTGTACTATAGGGTAGGTGTATGAGGTCGAAATATCCTTGCATGACGCCATTCTCTCCAGGCTGCCCGTGGATGGTTATGTAGGCATAGTCGAAGTACACCGTTCTGTCACCAAGCACGAAGGAGAAGTCGTTCTTGTCTATGTCGACAGTCTCTCCGTTGTCGAGGTTCACGTGCCAGTCGGTGCCCTTAACGTCAACAATATAGATTTCGTAACGGTCGTGGTCGAAAAAGGAGTATAGTCCCTGTGCCGACCTCAACGAAACATCGTGTTCTGACGAGTCGCCACCACACACGATGGCAATAATTCTCTTCTGGGTTTTCATTTTGTTGCTATATATATTATTGTAGCAGGAACTGTTGTCCTGCGGTTGTTTACTGTTCGTTCTGGCTGTTTCCGGCAATGAATGCGCGCCACTTGCTGATTAGTGCCTCCATATCGGCAGGCAATTCGGAGTTGAAGTCCATCTGCTGTCCTGTCAGAGGGTGTTCGAAGCCCAGGGTGCGTGCGTGCAGCGCCTGTCTGCCACAGAGCTTGAAGCAGTTCTGGATGAACGCCTTGTACGATGCGCTGCGTGTGCCGCGTAGTATCTCCGTACCGCCATATCGCTCATCGGCAAACAGCGGATGGCCGATGTGCTTCATGTGTGCGCGTATCTGGTGTGTGCGGCCAGTCTCAAGGATGCACTCCACCAGAGTGACATATCCGAAGCGTTCCAGCACGCGGTAGTGGGTGACGGCGCTCTTCCCTATCTCTGAGTCGGGGGGAAACACGGCCATGCGAAGACGGTCTTTCGGGTCGCGTCCGATGTTGCCTTCTATGCGTCCCTCCTCTTCAGTGAAGTTGCCCCATACAAGGGCATTGTAGCTGCGGTGTGTGGTCTTGTTGAAGAACTGCTTGCCAAGGTTGGTCTTCGCGTCAGGCGTCTTGGCTACCACGAGCAGTCCGCTGGTGTCCTTGTCTATACGGTGTACCAGTCCCACTTCGGGGTCGTTAGGGTCGAAGGACTGCATGTCTCTCAGATGCCATGCCACGGCATTGATGAGCGTACCGTGGAAGTTGCCGGCACCGGGATGTACCACGAGGCCTGCAGGCTTGTCGACCACCATCAGCACATCGTCCTCATAGACAATATTGAGTGGTATGTCCTCGGCAACGATGGTGTTGTCGTGTCGTGGACGGTCGAGCATCAGCGTTATCACATCGCCCGCCCTGACCTTGTAGTTGCTCTTCACGGGCTTGCCGTTGACATGTATGAAGCCCGCATCGGCAGCCGTCTGTATGCGGTTGCGGCTGGAGTGCTGCATGTGCTCGGCCAGGAACTTGTCTATCCTCAATGGTGTCTGCCCCTGGTCCACCTGCAGTTTCCAGTGCTCGTACAGTTGCTGTCCGTCCCCAATGTCGCACAGCTCGTCGAGGTTGTCTGTCAGTTCAAAATCATTTTCCATCATCAGCCAATCTTTCTTACGACCGGTCCCTTGGCCGGTTGCTGTGACGAGGAGTTCTCCTGCTTTGGTGTTGTTCCCTGATGTTGCTTCTCTGTGTGCTGCTCAGCTTTAGGTTCCGCTTGTTCCTCCACAGGGTCATAGTCTCTCACCTCGTCGTCGCCGGTAGCCTCCTCGAAGCTGTCGAAATCGTCGTAGTCCTGCTCAACCATGTTTATGGAGTCTTCCTCGCTGAGCCGGCCGTTGCCGGCAACAATCACCAGCACGTCTTCTACCGACACCTTGTCGCCCGAGTTGATATTTACGCCCTTAACCTGTACTCCGTACACCCAGTCTTTCTCTCCAGGAATAAATTTCGGCTGGCCGAGCTTGAACCCCATTGATGTCAGCTTGGCTGTGGCCTCGCGCAGGGAGCTGTTGTCTATGATGTCGGGGATCGTGAGGGTTGGAGAGTGTGAGGAGTTGATGACTAAATATATTCGGTGTCCCGACTTCACCCTCTCGCCAGGCTCCAAGCTCTGCTCAAGAACACAGTCAGGGGGCAACGTCTTCACATACCCCGTATCGCTCACCACCATTTCTATGCCAAGGTGCCCGAGTATCTTCTCTGCGTCGCTAAGGCTCTTATGCCTTATATTAGGCACGAGAATAGTTTCGCCGTGATGCGTATATATGTCAAGACCATAGCGAACTCCAAGGAAAAGGAGCACCAGCACGATGCCCATTGCCATCAGGTTGCCCCAAAGATACTTGCTCTTGAACTTGCCAATAAATTCGGATGGTGTCATACGTTAATTATTTGTTGCAAAGATAATGCAAACGAGTGATATGTCAAAACAAAAAAGACTTTTTTTGGGCTCAGTAGCTATTTAGTGTGGGTAGGCGTAAAGTTTAGCAATGCGAAAGAGG
>SAMEA3663036__coassemble_175_pt1 | contig 31620 bp, 28 predicted proteins | sample SAMEA3663036__metabat2_high_PE_031 | metagenome-assembled genome bin SAMEA3663036 (sample SAMEA3663036) | pig gut metagenome | biome: pig gut; feature: pig-associated habitat; material: faeces | place: France | collected 2012
GCATCTGCGGAGGCTCCCACAGCAGCGTGTGCTATTATTTGTCTCAGCCTGCTAAAACAGGCTGTTTTCATAATACTGCCCATTATATCCCCAATATAGTATGGTTTACATTTGAAAATACCAATTTGAGTTTTGTTGACGTTTTGTTTGCAACCGAATAGTTTGGGGCAGATATGAAGCATTATATCACCTCGTAACTTGCAACCGAATTTTTAAGAAATAAGAAATAAGAAATAAGAAATAAGCGTATTGCTATCTGCAAAAAATAGTTATATATATATATTATAATAATACATTATTATAATATATATATATAAAGTTGATACTACTCAAAATATTTCTTATTTCTTATTTCTTATTTCTTCAAATTATACAGTTGCAAATCCATTTGCACACCTGCACGCATAGTCAGCGTCAGCGAGCTGAAGGAGAGTACGTTTGTAATACCGCGGGCCAACTTTTTCCTAATGTTTTATTGTCCGTTTCGCAAAAAACGCTATAATTGCAGGAGAGGGGCGTTAAATAACCTTAACTGCCGAAAACCGCAAAAACGGTCCTTAAAACCTATTGCAGGACTCAGGCAAATTATGTATCTTTGCACCTGTAACGTTACGAAAAACACAACAACCAACTAAATGTTAAACTCTTAAATCGTTAAAAACTATGAACACAATCAAGTATTCTGTATTGATGCTGTCTAACACTGCGAACCCAGACGAAACAGAAAAGGCGTATGCAAGGGTGCAGTTCAACGAGGTGGTTTCCACCAAGCAGTTCATCTTCCATATTAGTGAGATGTTTATTTGTTATTTTGTCTGCCTTTTTGTTCCGTCGTTTAGGAATAATTATCATATTCGCAATCTTATTTTAATATAATTTAGTTGGCATCTATGTTTAGTATATGAAGAATTGTTGTAATTTTGCCCGTAAATTCAAAAACAGAAGATTAATACAAAAATATTATTATCATGGCAGAATCTATTGATATTCGGGAACTGAACATCAGAATAGAACAACAAAGTACTTTCGTGACAAACCTTGTCACGGGTATGGACAGAGTAATCGTAGGACAGAAACATTTGGTAAACTCGCTGCTTATCTCACTTCTTAGCGATGGGCATATACTGCTTGAGGGTGTGCCAGGATTGGCAAAGACTTTGGCTATTAAGACCTTGGCACAGCTTATAGACGCCGACTACTCTCGCATACAGTTTACTCCCGACCTGTTGCCAGCCGATGTCATCGGTACGATGATCTACTCGCAGAAAGAGGAGAAATTCCAGGTGAAGAAGGGTCCCGTATTTGCCAATTTCGTACTTGCTGACGAGATAAACCGTGCACCCGCGAAGGTTCAGAGCGCATTGCTTGAGGCTATGCAGGAGCATCAGGTGACAATAGGCGAGAGCACGTTCAAGCTTCCCAACCCCTTCCTCGTGATGGCTACCCAGAACCCTATAGAGCAGGAGGGAACGTATCAGTTGCCAGAGGCCCAGGTGGACCGTTTCATGCTGAAGGTGGTTATCGAGTACCCTACACTTGAGGAGGAGAAGCTCATCATCCGCCAGAACATCAAGGGCGAGGCCACACGCGTAACGCCAGTGACGACGGCAGACGAGATACTGCGTGCCCGCGAGGTTGTCAATCAGGTGTATATTGACGAGAAGATAGAGCAGTATATTGCCGACATAGTATTCGCGTCACGTTATCCTGACCGCTACCAGCTTGCCGACCTAAAGGACATGATCACGTTTGGCGGCAGTCCGCGTGCAAGTATCAACTTGGCCAAGGCCGCGCGTGCCTATGCCTTCATCAAGCACCGCGGATATGTAGTGCCAGAGGATGTGAGGGCTGTAGCCTACGATGTGATGCGCCATCGCATTGGCCTTTCCTACGAGGCAGAGGCAAGCAACGTCACCAGCGAGGAGATTATCTCACGCATTATAAACAAGGTGGAGGTGCCATGATGACGGTGCCTGCAAGCGCGGATACCAGGATGGGTGAGCAGTTAGTTATAACACTAAGGAGACAATGTTTTGGAAACATCAGAGATATTAAAGAAGGTCAGAAAAATTGAGATAAAGACGCGCGGGCTCAGCCAGAATATTTTCGCGGGCCAGTACCACTCAGCCTTCAAGGGTAGGGGAATGGCGTTCTCTGAGGTTAGGGAATACCAGTTTGGCGATGACGTGCGAGATATAGACTGGAATGTCACTGCCCGCTTCCACCGTCCCTACGTGAAGGTCTTCGAGGAAGAGCGTGAGCTGACGGTAATGCTGCTCATAGACGTCTCGGGGTCGCTTGACTTCGGTACGGCGAGGCAGATGAAACGTGACATGGCCACGGAGATTGCCGCCACGCTGGCGTTCAGCGCCATACAGAACAATGACAAGATTGGGGTGATATTCTTCTCGGACAAGATAGAGAAGTACATCCCGCCAAAGAAAGGCCGCAAGCACATATTATATATTATACGCGAGATGCTCGACTTCACCCCAGAGAGCAAGAAGACCGATGTCGGCATGGCCGTTGAGTTTCTGACAAGAGTGATGAAACGCAAGTGTACGGCATTCCTGCTTAGCGACTTCTATCAGCGTGGCGACTTTATGAGGCCATTGCAGATAGCCAACTCCAAGCACGACATTGTCGCCATACAGGTGTTCGACCCCATAGCAAAGATGCTGCCCGATGCTGGCCTGCTCAAGGTGCGTGACGCTGAGACGGGACACGAGATGTACATCGACACGTCGAGCAAGAAACTGCGGCATGCGCACAACCGCTACTGGCTGGAACGGGAAAGCGCGCTCAGGCAGACATTCGCCAAGTGTAATGTCGACTGGACGAGCGTGGCTACCAACGAGGATTACGTAAAGGCAATGATGGGGCTGTTCGCACGCCGCAACTAATGCTTGCGCAATAAACAATCAACACAATGAATATTAGAGTATTATCACATATTACTAAACCATTCCTTTCTGCTACGTTTGCTGACGGGTGGACGAGTACAGGCAGGGGCATGCTTAGTCGTGCGCGCCTTGTACTGGTTGCTGTATTTGCTGTTGCCTGCACCGTTAGTGTCAGGGCGCAGGTATCAATAGAGGCAGCCATCGACTCCGTGCAGATATTGATTGGTGAGCAGGCTCACATGACGGTGGACGTAACGGCCAACGAGGGTGCCAGGATATCATGGCCACAGCTACAGCCAAGGCAGTATCTCGTACCGGGAGTGGAGATAATAGAGATTACGGACGCAGACACAAGCCATTTGGACAACAACAAGGTGAAGATTAGCCGCACGCTCACCATAACGGCTTTCGACGAGAAACTGTATTCCATCCCGGGCATGGAACTGAAGGTCGACGGCAAGGCTTTCAAGGGCAACACCTGTGCCCTGAAGGTGCTCACCCTTGACGTGGACACTGTGCACCCCTACCAGTTCTTCCCACCGAAGGACGTCCAGGACAATCCGTTCCTGTGGAGTGAGTGGAGCCCGCTGTTCTGGTTCTCCCTGCTTGCCTTGCTGCTTACCGTCGCCCTGTTCTACCTGATGGTACGGCTCAAGCAGAACAAGCCCATCATCACCCACATACGCATCGTCAAGAAGGTTCCTGCCCACCAGAAGGCTTTGAACGCCATCGACAGGATAAAGGCTGAGAAGATGCAGACGAGCGAGGACCAGAAGACTTACTACACGCAGCTTACAGACACTCTGAGGCAATACATACAGGAGCGCTTCGGCTTCTCGGCAATGGAGATGACGTCGGGCGAAATCATTGAAAGGCTCAGGGAGAATGGCGACAAGACAATGATTGACGAGCTGCGCGAGCTGTTCAGCACAGCCGACCTCGTGAAGTTTGCCAAGTACTCTACGCTCATCAACGAGAACGACCTGAATCTTGTCAACGCCATCAACTTCATTGACCAGACAAAGATGGAGGGGCAGCCCACGGAGGAGAGGATTGTTCCCAAACTGAGCGAGAACGACCAGCGTACCATCAAGGTCCGCCTGACCATCAAGGGCTTCATATACGGTATTGTCACCGTGTTGCTGCTGTTGCTGGCGTATGTCATATATAATATGTACCAACTGCTGAACTGACAATGATGGAATTTGCTAATAAGGAATATTTTCTGCTACTGCTGCTGCTCATACCCTATGTGCTGTGGTACTTCCTCGACAACAGGAAGAAGGAGCCTACGCTGCGCATGAGCGACACATTCGCATATCTGTATGCCCACAAGAGCTGGAGGGTACGGATTGTCCATCTGCCCATGGTGCTGAGGTGTTGCGTCTTTACCCTTGTAGTGATAGTGCTGGCACGTCCTCAGACACATAGCTCATGGGGAAGCCGTACTACAGAGGGCATAGACATCATGCTTGCAATGGACGTGTCGACATCAATGCTTGCTGAGGACCTCAGACCCAACCGCATGGAGGCAGCAAAGGACGTGGCGGCGGAGTTTATCTCCGGCCGTCCTGACGACAATATCGGACTCACCATCTTCGCCGGAGAGTCGTTCACACAATGCCCTATGACCACAGACCATGCCAGCCTGCTCAACCTTCTGCAGAACGTGCGTACGGACATGGCGGCTACGGGACTTATCGAGGACGGTACGGCAATAGGCATGGGACTGGCCAACGCCGTGAGCAGGCTCAAGGAGTCGAAGACCAAGAGCAAGGTTGTCATACTACTTACCGACGGCTCGAACAACCGTGGCGACATATCGCCGATGACGGCGGCACAGATTGCCAAGAGCCTCGGCATCAGGGTCTATACCATTGGCGTGGGAACAAACAAGGTGGCACGCTATCCCATGCCCGTGGCAGGAGGCGTGCAGTATGTCAACATACCTGTGGAGATAGACGAGAAGACGCTCGGCGACATTGCCGCCATCACGGACGGCAACTACTACAGGGCAACGAGCAACAGCGAGCTGAAGAAAATATATCAGGACATAGACAAACTGGAGAAAACAAAGATGAAGGTGCGGAAGTTCTCGAAGAGATACGAGGCTTATCAGCCGTTCGCACTGGCGGCTGTGGTGCTGTTGCTGCTCGAGATACTCTTGCGCAACACCGTACTGAGAAAAATCCCGTAAGTCACAGAATGTTCCAAACACCATGTGTAATATAAAGAGATTATTCTTATGCTTAGATTTGAAAGCCCAATATACCTCTACCTGCTGATAGCCGTTCTGCTGCTTGCGTTGTTACGGCTGCTCAGCTGGCGACTAAGGAAACGAAAACTGAGAGCCTTTGGCGACCCCCAGCTGCTGTCCTCTCTCATGCCCGACGTGTCGCGATACCGTCCTGCCGTGAAGTTCTGGCTGCTGGTAGCTGCCTACGTGCTCCTTGTCCTCATGCTGGCGCGCCCGCAGATGGGAAGCAAGATATCGCGTGAGAAGCGCAACGGCATAGAGGCCATCATCTGCATGGACATATCAAACTCCATGCTTGCACAGGACGTGGTGCCGAGCAGGCTCGACAAGAGCAAGCTGCTGGTTGAGAACCTCATCGACAACTTCACCAACGACAAGATAGGCCTGATAGTCTTTGCCGGTGACGCATTCGTGCAGTTGCCTATCACGAGCGACTATGTATCGGCCAAGATGTTCCTGCAGAACATAGACCCCTCGCTGATTTCCGTTCAGGGTACCGACCTCGCAAGAGCCATCGACATGGCAAGCAAAAGCTTCACAAAGCAGGAGGGAGTAGGCAGGGCCATAATCGTCATAACCGACGGCGAGGACCATGAGGGCGGAGCGCTGGAGGCTGCCAAGGAGGCGAGAAAGCGTGGCATGAATGTGTTTATACTCGGTGTCGGCGACCCCAAGGGTGCTCCCATACCACTGGGTGACGGCAACTATCTGACCAACAGTCAAGGCGAGACCGTCATGACAGCACTAAACACCAGGATGTGCCAGGAGGTGGCCTCGGCGGGCAGCGGCACATACATTCATGTAGACAACACAGGAGACGCACAGGAGAAACTCAACGACTCGCTGGCCAGACTGCAACGTGGCGAGAGCGAGAGCGTAATATATAGCGAGTACGACGAGCAGTTCCAGGCTTTTGGCATTCTCGCAATATTGCTGCTCATGGCAGAGATATGTGTGCTGGAATGCAGGAACCCCATGCTTAGGAACATCAGGCTATTCAAGAAGAAATAATCATACAGGCAACACCATGACAGCGAGTAAGAAAAATAATATATTCAGAAATATCCTCTTCGCCATTCTTCTGATACTGTCCTTCCAAACAGCATCAGGACAGAGTGACCGGCAGTTTGTCCGCAACGGCAACAAGTTCTTCAGACAGCAGGACTACGCCAAGGCCGAGGTGGAATACAGCAAGGCTATAGCTGCCAACGCCGCAAACACCACGGCTATATATAATCTCGGCTGCGCCCTTCAGATGCAGCAGAAAGACTCCGCCGCTATAGTGCAGTATGAGAAAGCCGGCAAGGCTGAGACCAGCAAGCGACGCAAGTCAATGGCCTATCACAATATTGGCGTGATATGTCAGAAAAACCAGCTCTTTCAGGAAGCTATAGAGGCATACAAGGAGAGCCTGCGCAACAATCCCAGCGACAACGAGACACGATATAATCTTGAGCTCTGCAAGCGGCAGCTGAAAAAGCAGAACCAAAATGGCGGCTCACAGCAAAAGGATGACAAGAAGCAGGACAATAATAAGGACAAGGACAAGAAAAACCAACAGCAGAAACAAGATAAGGACAAACAGAACCAGCAGCAACAGCAGCAACAACAGCAGCAGATGAGCAAGGAGAATGCCGAGCAGCTGCTCAATGCCGCCATGCAGGAGGAGAAAGCAACGCAAAAGCGCATGAAGCAGAAGATGCAACAGCCGCAGCGACGCTCTCTGAACAACAACTGGTGATGAGATGCGTAGGATAGAGGAGATAGATGTGATAGAGGAGATAGAGAGGATCCCTTCGACCTTCGACCTTTGATCTTAGTCCTTTGACCTTCGTCCTTCGTCCTCAAATAATGATAATAATTCAGAATGCTATTATGAAGCGATATCATATACTGTTTATACTAATGTTACTCACCTCTGTGTGTATGGCACAGAGCATTCAGGTATCGGCACCGTCAAGAGTAGAGGCCGGTGAGAATTTCCGTGTGTCGTACAAGGTGACGACTCAGGATGTTGACGACTTCAAGTCCGGACTCCATTCGACAGACGTTGTGGAGGTGATAGCCGGGCCATACACATCCTCGGAGTCGAGCTTCCGTATGGTTAACGGCCATACAAGCTCGTCATCGTCGGTAACGTTCACATACACATTGTATGCCGTCAAGAGTGGAGTCTTCAACATCCCTGCAGCAACCGTAAAGGCAGGAGGCAAGCAGATAAGCTCCGCAGCACACAAAATAACGGTGACCGGAACGGCAAGCAATAACGGAGGAGCACCGAAGATGCACGAGGACAACGACAACAGGAGCGGCATGCGCCAGGCTGGCACTGCCATAACCGGAAAAGACCTCTTCATAAAGGTCAGCGCAAACAAGCGCACGGTACACGAACAGGAACCGATATTGCTCACCTACAAGGTATATACTCTCGTAGACCTTACGCAGCTTGACGGCAAGATGCCCGACCTGACGGGCTTCCATACCCAGGAGATACCACTACCGCAGCAGAAGAGCTTCCACATAGAGCGTGTCAACGGCAAGCCATACCGTACGGTAACATGGAGCCAGTATGTGATGTATCCTCAGATGACGGGCAAACTTGAGATACCAAGCATCACTTTCAAGGGCATCGTGGTGCAGCAGAACCGTGCCGTTGACCCCTTCGAGGCATTCTTCAATGGTGGCTCAGGATATGTTGAAGTCAAGAGGGATATTGTCGCGCCAGGCCTAACCATCGACGTGAAGCCGCTTCCTCAGAAGCCTGCCAACTTCTCCGGCGGCGTAGGCAAGTTCAACATCTCCGCACAACTGAACAAGACGGAGCTAAAGGCCGGCGACCCGCTGTCGCTAAGAATTGTTATTGGTGGTACAGGCAACCTGAAACTAATCAAGCAGCCAGAGGTGCAGTTCCCTAAAGACTGGGACAAGTACGACCCGAAGGTTACGGACAAGACCAAGCTTACCGCTAATGGCCTGGAGGGAAACATGGTGTACGACATTCTGGCTGTTCCGCGCAATCAGGGCCACTATACCATTCCTCCGATAGAGTTCACATATTATGATACCTCTGCCAATGCCTACAAGACCGTAAAGACACAGAGCCTTGAGATTGACGTGGCAAAGGGCAGCGGCAGCAAGTCTGACGTCATTGACTACAGCAGCGACAACACCAGCAAGGACATCCGAGGCATCAAGACCGGCAACAGCGAGCAGCATTCTGTCCAGGACTTCTTCTTTGGCTCTACAGAGTATCTCGTGAGCCTGCTGTTACCGTTCATAGCATTCATTACCCTGCTGGTACTGTTCCGCAAGCGTGCCATCGACAATGCCGACATCGTGAAGATGCGTGGCAAGAAGGCCAACAAGGTTGCCACCCGACGTCTGCGCACGGCCAGCAAGCTCATGGCGCAAGGCAAGGGCAACGAGTTCTACGACGAGGTGCTGCGCGCATTGTGGGGATATGTTGGCGACAAGCTGAACATTCCTGTCGACCAGCTCTCGCGTGACAATATTTCCGGAAAGCTGTCCTCATACGATGTGGACACTGCCACGGTGGACAAGTTTATCGGAGCACTCGACGAGTGTGAGTTCATGCGCTTTGCACCCGGCGACCCCGAAGGCAATATGAACAAGACTTTCGACAGCGCCATGACTGCCATCATGGAAATAGAGAATACGATGAAGAAAAAGAAGAACGTCAAGAAAGCCAATACCACAGGCTATACCTTCCTGCTGCTGCTCATTGCGCTGCTGCCCCTTCAGTCGCATGCCATAACGAAACAGAATGCGGACGACGAGTATGCAAAGGGCAACTACCAGCAGGCAATAAAGGATTATCAGGAGCTGTTGCGCAGCGGAGTCTCGGCAGACATATACTACAACCTTGGCAACGCATGGTTCCGCACGGACAACATCACACAGGCTGTGCTGGCTTACGAGCGTGCCCTGCTGCTGTCGCCCGGTGACGAGGACATACGCTACAACCTTCAGTATGCGAGGTCGAAGACCATCGACAAGATTACTCCGGCCAACGAGATGTTCTTCGTCACATGGTATCACTCGCTCGTCAATTTCACGAGCGTCGACACGTGGGGCAAGACGGCCATAGCGTCAATAATCCTTGCCCTTCTTCTGATTCTTGTCTTCCTCTTCGCACCGTCAATGTGGGCACGGAAGACGGGCTTCTATGGCTCGGCGGCATTCCTCGTTCTCTTCATACTCTCAAACCTGTTCGCATGGCAGCAGAAGGCGGAGCTGGAGAACAAGAAGGGGGCTATAGTAATTGCCACTACGGTGAACGTAAAGAAGACTCCCTCTGCCACAGGTACTGACGTCTTCGTGATACACGAGGGTACCCGGGTGGACATCACCGACAAGAGCATGAAGGAATGGCGCGGCATAAAGCTCGCCGACGGCAGAGAGGGATGGTTGCAGGCCAGCCAGATAGAGGAGATATGATTTCCGCTAATTGGCAGCATTCAGAAAGTTATTATTATGGAGCAATTGTTAGATTTAGACACCAAACTTCTATACCTCGTCAATGGCAGCCACTCGGCTTTCGTTGATGGAGTGATGATGATGCTTACCAATGGCTTCACGTGGCTTCCGCTCTATATAGCCCTGTTCATTCTTGTCATAAAGAACAACGAGTCAATGGCGCAGATTATGCTCATCACGGGTTGCGCCTTGCTGTGCATACTCCTCTCGGACGGTCTCGCCGACTTCATAGCCAAGCCTGTAGTGGCACGCTGGCGTCCGACAAGCGACCCTCTCATCAAATACACCATCGACGTAGTCGACAACTACCGCCCTGGCATGTACGGCTTCTTCTCGGCACATGCCGCCAACACCATGTCGTTGGCAGTCTTTTTGAGCCTTCTGGTACGCAACCGCATCTTTACATTCGCGCTTGTGTTCTGGTCGCTCGTCAATTGCTACTCCCGGCTATACCTTGGTGTCCACTATCCCCTCGACATCCTTACGGGCATAGTGTGTGGCATATTGGTAGGCGTAGCCTGTTTCTTCGTATGCCGTCATTTCTATTTCAAGATTAGCCCAAGGTTCAATTACATATCCTCACAATATTCATCTTCCGGCTACAGCATAGCCGACATAGACATGGTCCTGACGGTCCTTGTCATGATTTACGCTGTGGCGGTGATCTTCTCAATGATATAAAGCACATGGATACCAAGCATATTCAAATCAGCGATTACAGCTACGAGCTGCCCGACAGCCGTATACCCCGCTTTCCCGTAACACCGCGCGACCACAGCAAGTTGCTCGTCTACAGGCAGGGGGAGGTCAGCGAGGATTATTTCTATAATATCGCCAACTATCTGCCCGAGCATTCGCTCATGGTATACAACAACACCAAGGTCATACAGGCCCGGCTTCATTTCCGCAAGTCTACAGGCGCGCTTATAGAGGTCTTCCTCATGGAGCCGGCCGCGCCTGCCGACTATGAGCAGATGTTCCAGACCACAGGGCATTGCTCATGGTACTGCATGGTCGGCAATCTGAAGAAATGGAAGGAAGGCCCGCTTGTAAGGACCATCGACATCAAGGGACAGCCAGTGGAGTTCTCCGCAACCATGCGCAGAGACCAGCCCGACGGCATCAGCGGAGGCACCAACTACTGGATAGACTTTGCATGGGACAACGGCGGAGTCTCATTTGCTGAAATTCTTGATGCCGTGGGTGAGCTTCCCATCCCACCATACCTTAACCGTGAGACTCAGGACAGCGACAAGACGACATATCAGACCGTATACTCCAAAATCAAGGGTAGTGTAGCTGCGCCCACAGCCGGCCTGCACTTTACTGACAATGTCCTTGCTGACATCGACCGCCACGGAATATGCCGTGACGAACTGACGCTGCACGTGGGGGCAGGAACGTTTAAGCCCGTGAAGAGCGCAGAGATTGAGGGACACTCCATGCACACGGAGTATATTTGTGTAAGGCGTGAGACGCTGCAGGCCCTGCTCAGCCACGGATGCCATACAATAGCCGTTGGCACGACGAGCGTGCGCACTCTCGAGAGCCTATATTATATAGGTGTAAGGCTTGAGAACAATCCCGATGCCTCAGAGCAGGAACTGCATGTATGCCAATGGGAACCATACGAGGATGGGGCAGAGGGTGGTCTCATCAACGGCATCACTCCCATGAGGGCCATCTCGAACATTGTCGCTTGGCTCGACCGCAACGGCCTGAAAGCCCTGCACTCCAGCACGCAGATTATTATTGCTCCCGGTTACAGGTACAAGATTGTAAACATTCTGATAACCAACTTCCATCAGCCACAGAGCACACTCTTGCTGTTGGTAAGCGCGTTTGTTGACGGTGACTGGAGGACAATATACGACTATGCCTTGAGTCACGACTTCAGGTTCCTGAGTTATGGAGACAGCAGCCTGATAATACCACGCAGGATTGAAGATGTGGACAAATAGCCCATGGTGAGGCGATATAAAGAATAATCAATATAAAAACAAAATACCGAAAAAGACAGATACCAATATGAAGATAGGAGACAAGGTCAGATTTCTCAGTTCCCTTGGCGGAGGTACCGTCGCCGGTTTCCAGGGCAAGGACATAGTACTCGTTGAGGACGAGGATGGATTTCAGATACCTACACGTATCAACGACGTAGTGCCTATACAGAGCGACGACTACAGCAGCAAGGCAACCGTTACGGCCAAGATGCGGCAGCAGGAAGAAAAACAGCAGGCCGTACGCGACGGACGGTCCATCAGGGCCATGATGCGTGAGGGACAGGACGACGAGGAGGCAGCTTTCGACTACGACTCGTTCGATGTCACCGACCCCGAGGGAACAGTGACATTCAAGCCGAAGCCAGAGGAACGCAAGGGCGGCAACATGCTTACGGCATGCCTTGCTTTCGTGCCTATGGATATCACGAGCATGACGTCAACACGCTTCGAGCTGTATTTCGTCAACGACTCCAACTACCACATAACCTACAGCCTTCTTGCCGCTGAGGGCGCAAGCTGGTCGTTGTTGTCGCAGGGCACCATAGACCCCAATACCAAGGAGTTCATACAGGAAGTTGGCCGTGAAGACCTTGATGCGCTGTCGAAAGTCTGCGTGCAGCTGTTTGCATACAAGACAGACAAGCCGTTCATTCTTAAGCCTGCTGTGGACGTGCAGTTCCGCATAGACCCCGTGAAATTCTTCAAGCTCCATACCTTTACGGACAACATATATTTCGAGTCGCCTGCGCTGATATTCAATATCGTGGAGAATGACGTCCCCGTCCGCTCGCTTGTCGTAGATGCCAAGCAGCTGAAGCAGAGCATGTACAAGGATGCAGGCAGCGGCAACGGCACGAATAAGGAAAACACAAAGGATTCCTACGTGCGCAGATACGACAACGGAGGCAAGAAGGGCAATCCGTTCCTGTCGAAGAGGAAGGGGGATGAGGATGTGGTGGTGGTAGACCTGCATGCCGACTCCCTGCTCGACACTACGGCAGGCATGAGCTCTGCAGACATACTGAACTATCAGCTGACAAAGTTCCGGGAGGTTCTGGCCTCATACAAGAACAAGAAAGGACAGAAGATTGTCTTCATCCATGGCAAGGGCGAGGGTGTGCTGCGCCGCGCGCTGGTCAATGACCTTCACTACCGCTACAAGAGCTATACCTATCAGGATGCCTCTTTCCAGGAGTACGGCTACGGTGCCACACAAGTAACAGTAAGATAACTCAATAATACATACGACTATGCAATACGGTTTCATAAAAGTAGCAGCTGCTGTACCGACAGTCCAGGTTGCAGATTGCCAATACAACCTACGCCAGATGGAGTCCCTGATAGCACAGGCCGAGGGGCAGGGCGTAGAAGTCATAGTGTTTCCAGAGCTTTCCATGACTGGCTACACCTGTCAGGACCTGTTCCGTCAGGAACTTCTTCTTCAGGCCTCAGAGACCGCCATTTTCCAGCTCCTCGACTTTACCCGCAAGCTTCATGTCATCTGCATCATCGGCATTCCGCTTGCCGTTGGCGACCTGCTGCTCAACTGTGCCGTGGTAATACAGAGCGGACAGGTGATGGGTGTTATTCCAAAGACATATCTGCCCAACTATTCTGAGTTCTACGAGAAACGCTGGTTCTCGTCGGCTCAGGACCTGCGTCCCGCTGAAGTCCGCATAGCCGGCAACATGATCCGCATCAGCTCTGAGCCAACACTCTTCCGCACCTCCGACGGCGTACTCTTCGGTGTGGAGATATGCGAGGACGTATGGGCACCCACACCACCGAGCAACCATCTGGCCCTTGCCGGAGCAGAGATTATCTTCAATCTCTCCGCCAGCGATGAGCTGACAGGCAAGCACAACTACCTGATGAGCCTTCTGCAGCAGCAGAGCGCGCGCACCATCACGGGCTATGTCTATGCCTCTGCGGGGTTTGGCGAGAGCACACAGGACGTTGTCTACGGAGGCAACGCCATCGTATGCGAGAATGGAAGCGTGATTGCCAAGGGGCAGAGGTTCGCCATGAGCGAGCAGCTTGTCACCGCACAGATAGATATAGAGAAGCTGCGTGGCGACAGACGGTCCAACACCACATTCACCAACGCACAGAGGCGCATGGCAACAGAGAAAATCAATATCATTGACATGCACTCGGCCTGCCAGCGCGACTTCGTGCTCGAACGTGAGATAGACCCTACGCCATTCATACCCAAGAGTGGCGAGATGAAGGAGAAATGTGACGAGATATTGAACATTCAGGCCATGGGACTCGTGAAGCGTCTCACACACACCTCATGCAAGAGGGTGGTAGTGGGTATTAGCGGAGGCCTTGACTCTACGCTCGCCTTGCTCGTCTGCGTCCACGCCTTCGACAAGATGCAGCTGCCGCGCAAGGGCATCATCGGCGTCACCATGCCGGGATTCGGCACGTCCGACCGCACGCATACCAATGCCGTAGCACTCATGGAGAGCCTCGGAGTGACTATGTATGAGATACCTATAGCAAAGAGCGTTGAGCAGCATTTCAAGGACATCGGCCACGACGCGTCGGTACACGATGTCGTATACGAGAACTCTCAGGCCCGCGAGCGCACTCAGATACTCATGGACCTGAGCAATAAGTTTGGGGCGATGGTTATCGGTACGGGTGACCTCTCAGAGCTTGCACTTGGCTGGGCCACCTACAATGGCGACCACATGAGCATGTACGCCGTAAACGCAAGTGTTCCGAAAACCCTCATCAGATATCTGGTAGAGCACTTTGCCGAGGTCACCGACAATGCCTCTGCCCACATACTGCGTGACATCATCAATACTCCTATTAGCCCGGAGCTGTTGCCGGCAGACGAGGATGGAAACATACAGCAGAAGACCGAGGACCTCGTGGGACCATACGAGCTGCACGACTTCTTCCTCTATCACTTCCTGCGTCATGGCTTCCGTCCAAAGAAGATTTTCCTCATGGCACAAAAGGCTTTTGCGGGCAAGTTCGCCGATGAGGTCATCACTCACTGGCTCTCTACCTTCTGCCGCCGTTTCTTCTCGCAGCAGTTCAAGAGAAGCTGCCTGCCCGACGGGCCGAAAGTAGGAAGCGTAAGCCTAAGCCCACGCGGCGACTGGAGAATGCCCAGCGATGCGGCAAGCACCATGTGGCTGAACGACATAGGATAGGGGAGTCGGGGCTGGAGAATAGTCCCCTTTACAGAAAACAATCATGCGCAAGACAATAATCCATACCTTGGCATGCGTCTCACTGACGCTCGTCATGACCGTTACTTCTCTGCCGGCAAATGCTCAGCAGAGAAGTCATCTGCGTGACAGTCTCAGCAAGGCCCTGGAGACATTGGCATACCATCCCGACTCTGTAGACCTTATCCTGAAAAAGGCATCATGGAACATAGAACTCGGACAATGGCAATATGCCAAGGACTCTTACGACGACGTGCTGCGCCTTGAACCATACAATCTTGCAGCACTATTCTTCCGTGCGTATGCCAACGAGAAACTCAACAGGCTCAATTTCGCACGGCTCGACTACGAGACCTTGCTGACCATTGTCCCAGGACATTTCGAGGCACAGCTCGGACTTGCGCTGCTCAACTTTAAGGACAAGCACTTCACAGAGGCCATTGACATGGCCAACAGGCTCGTCAGCCAGTACCCGGACAGTGCGGTGGCTTATGCAGCAAGGGCGGGCATGGAGTTGGAACGTGGTATGTGTGAGCTGGCGGAGTACGATTATACCGAAGCGTTGCGCCGCGACTCCGCCAATACCGATTACTTGCTGTCAAGAGCCGACCTGCGGATACGTATGAGATTGTGGAATGCAGCAAGACGTGACCTTGACACACTGGTCGCGCTTGGCATCCCACAGTCCTCACTTAAGGCTTTCTACCGCCGGCTACGCCGATGACTTTTATATCGTAACTATCGCTGTCTGCTAACACATCTTGCCGAAACTGGATGCAATAAAGGTATAATCATAAACTCTGTGGGATTTTATGGACGTGATTTACGAGTTTAAGCGAAACTTGCTTCTTAGTTTTGCAAATAAGGCTTCAAGTATTTCATAACACATTGTACCACTTTAAACGTATCAACAAATTATCAAAGAAAATTTTGTTGTTCGGGTAAATTGCTGTACTTTTGCAAACAATATGATTAATTACGACCTCTCAAAAATTAAAGCGATAATCTTCGACGTAGACGGAGTATTGTCGAGGCAGACCGTTGCCATGGATGCAGAAGGACAGCCACTTCGTACAATAGATATTAAGGACGGGTACGCATTGCGGCTGGCACAGAAGTCTGGTATCAGAATTGCCATCATTACTGGTGGAAAGTCAGAGTCTGTAAGAAAGCGTTACGAATATCTTGGCGTTGAGGACATCTATATGGGCATTCCCGTAAAAGTGAAGTGCTACGATGAATTTAAGCAGAAGTATTCTCTCTCTGATGAGGATATCATATTTATGGGCGATGATGTACCCGACTACGAGGTTATGAGACTTTGCGGATGCCCCTGCTGTCCCAAGGATGCTTGCAGCGACATCAAGGAAATCAGCCTGTACATTAGTGACAAGATGGGCGGATGCGGATGTGCGAGAGACATCGTGGAACAGGTGCTAAGGGCGCAGGCAAAATGGATGACCGATGCCAAGGCATTTGGCTGGTAGGATATGTTTTACTTATGCTTGAAAAGATGAAATACAATATTATCTTGGCATCCAACTCTCCACGAAGAAGAGAACTGCTCGCTGGTCTGGATGTCGATTACGAAGTGAGGGTACTTAAGGACGTTGACGAGACTTATCCCGACAGTCTGCCTGTTGCAGACATACCTACATACATTTCACGCGAGAAGGCTGCCGCATATACCATTGCCGACAACGAGCTGCTGCTTACCGCAGACACCGTAGTGGTGCTCGGTAATGAGGTGATGGGCAAACCTGTTGATGATGCCGACGCAAAAAGGATGCTGAGAGAGCTAAGCGGCAAGACACATCAGGTCATTACAGGCGTATGTCTCACTACTACAAAAAAGCAGCATAGCTTTTCCGTAACAACGGATGTCACTTTCAAGGAGCTGACCGATGACGAAATCGATTATTATGTCTCCAACTATCATCCCTTGGACAAGGCCGGTGCTTACGGCATACAGGAGTGGATAGGATATATTGGCGTCACCTCACTCCAAGGCAGCTATTTCAACGTGATGGGGCTGCCCGTACAGCGTATTTATGAGGCTTTGGCTGATTTCGAATGACAGTTTTGAGCGTTTTACGGCAGCCTGTCCTCACAAAGTATTCTTATATCATCCAGCATGTCCAGCAAGAAAAAATATAAATGTATAGGTTGTGGATATTCCGTTGATATCTACGAGGGTAGGGGACTGTTCCAACAGGAGATAGTCCCAATGTTGTGTAGTGAGTGTCATACCATACAGAACATTGTTGTTGGTGGAATTATCGGTGATGTCGCCCCATCATACCGCAGCGAGGCTGGCAGACTGTGCCTCAGATGCGGCAGCCCAAACATAAACCATTGGAATGGACATACATGTCCGAAATGCGGTGCTGATATGAGGTATACAGGCAAAAAGGCTTTTTGGACATAAAAAGGTATCTTGACTTATTTATTATGGTGTCCAGTTAGCCGTTTACCCTATTTATTTATGTAGGCAAACATTTGGCAGTCTCGTTAATTATGCCTACTTTTGTGGTCTGTTATTAAAGAATACTGCAGCAGAAATCAAGGAAAACCATCAATATATATGGCAGAAAACACCAAAGCTACAAACACGCACAAACGCCAACAGCAGGCAATTGACAATACATACGGCCACCTTCAGCCCCAGGCTACGGATGTGGAGAAAGTTGTTCTTGGAGCACTAATGGTCGACAAGGACGCCTTCTCTGTGGTCAGCGAGCTGTTGTCTCCCGAGACTTTCTATGAGCCACGGCACCAGAAGATATTCCATGCCATTAGGACTCTGAACATGAACGAGAACCCTGTCGACATAATGACTGTTACTGACGAGCTTGCACGTCAGGGAACACTCGAGGATGTTGGCGGCTCGCCATATGTCGTTGAGTTAAGCTCGCTCGTTGCATCGTCGGCACACATAGAATATCATGCCAAGATACTGGCCCAGAAGTTCCTGGCCCGTCAGCTCATCTCTTATGCCAGCCGCATAGAGACCGATGCCTTTGACCCTACGGTTGATGTAGACGGACTGATGCAGGAAGCGGAGGGAAGGCTGTTTGAGATTTCACAGAGGAATATGAAGCAGGACTATACCCAGATAGACCCTGTCATTCACCAGGCCGTACAGATATTGCAGAAGGCATCGGCAAACTCCGGCGGACTGACCGGTATTCCGACAGGATATACCAAGCTTGACGACATGACGAGCGGATGGCAGAAGTCTGACCTCGTAATCATTGCCGGACGTCCCGCCATGGGTAAGACCTCGTTTGCGCTGTCGTTGGCCAAGAACATTGCTGTGGATTTCCGTAAGCCCATAGCCTTCTTCTCGCTTGAGATGAACAACGTACAGCTGGTAAACCGTCTTATCTCCAACGTGTGCGAGATTGAGGGTAAGAAAATCCTCAACGGACAGCTAAGCAGGGACGAGTGGGAACGGCTGGACAGAAATCTGAGAAAACTTACCGGCGCACCTGTATATATTGATGACACGCCTGGCCTGTCGGTTTTTGAGCTCAGAACCAAAGCGAGGAGACTTGTCAGGGAGAAGCATGTGGAGATAATAATGATTGACTACCTGCAGCTGATGAACGCCAACGGCATGAAGTTTGGCAGCCGTCAGGAGGAGGTGTCTACCATCTCGCGCTCGCTCAAGGGACTGGCCAAAGAGCTTGATATTCCAATCATTGCGCTATCGCAGCTTAACCGTACCGTTGAGGGACGTGAGGGTCTGGAGGGCAAACGCCCACAGCTCAGTGACCTCCGTGAGTCTGGTGCCATCGAGCAGGATGCCGACATGGTGGTATTTGTCCACCGGCCGGAGTACTATCATATATATCAGGACGAAAAAGGCAATGACCTTCATGGTATGGCGCAAATCATCATCGCTAAACACAGAAAGGGAGCAACGGGCGACGTACTCCTGACCTTCCTTGGCAAGTATACAAGGTTTGCCAACCCTGAAGACAACTACAACCGGCCATCTGTCAGCGAGGATATGGGAGGAGAAATTGTCGGAAGCCGTATGAACGACGATGACCCGTTGGGTGCTGCAGGCGGTTCTGCGGAAGACCTGTCCTTCTGATGCTATATTTAAGGAGGTAATAGGTTAATGGGCTGAAAAAAACAAAAATGATACTTTAACCACTCGCAACTGGTATAAATGTCACTTTTTGACGCAAAAAGATTACGAATTATTTGTGTGGGTCATCTAAAATGCTTATCTTTGCAGCCGTGAAAAGAAAAAAAACAACGAATATGAGAACACTGAATAACATACTTAGCATTATTATTCGAATTCGACTTACAAGCCATGTCGGAGGTGATAGGGTATGCATGTATGTTTGATATTTCAGATACTAAAAGAGCCTTTCCACTTCCGACGAGTGCGAAAGGCTTTTTTTTTAATTGAATCAGATAATAATGAATAAACAATAAATGATATGAGCGACAGACTATTTATTTTTGACACCACACTCCGTGACGGTGAGCAAGTACCAGGATGCCAGCTGAATACGGTTGAGAAAATTCAAGTGGCCAAGCAGCTTGAGCTGTTGGGGGTTGATGTTATTGAGGCAGGATTTCCCATTTCCTCACCAGGTGACTTCAATTCTGTGATAGAAATCTCCAAGGCTGTTACATGGCCAACAATATGTGCGTTGACAAGAGCTGTAGAGAAGGATATTGACGTTGCTGCGGAGTCGCTGCAGTATGCCAAGCACAAGCGTATACACACGGGTATCGGAACGAGCGACAGCCATATCAAATATAAGTTCAACTCCAACCGCGAGGAGATTATAGAGCGTGCCGTTAGGGCTGTTGCCTATGCCAAGCGCTACGTTGAGGATGTGGAGTTCTACGCCGAGGACGCAGGCCGCACAGACAATGAATACCTCGCACGCGTTGTAGAGGCTGTCATCAAGGCCGGAGCAACTGTCGTGAACATACCAGACACTACCGGCTATTGCATGCCCGACGAGTATGGAGCAAAGATAAAGTATCTCATGGAGCATGTCAACGGCATTGACAAGGCCATCATCTCCACCCATTGCCATAATGACCTCGGCATGGCGACGGCCAATACCTTGCAGGGAGTCCTTAACGGAGCAAGACAGGTGGAAGTTACTATCAACGGTATTGGAGAGCGTGCCGGAAACACTTCTCTCGAGGAGATTGCGATGATACTCAGATGCCATAAGCATGTTGGCATAGACACCAATATCAACACCACAAAGATATATCCCACATCAAGGATGGTGTCGAGCCTGATGAACATGCCCGTGCAGCCAAACAAGGCTATCGTTGGACGTAATGCTTTCGCACACTCAAGCGGCATACATCAGGATGGCGTGCTGAAGAATGTTCAGACATACGAGATTATGGACCCGAAGGACGTTGGACTCGACGACAACGCCATTGTGCTGACAGCAAGGTCGGGTAGGGCGGCCCTGAAATACCGGCTGCATGTCAACGGGTGCGATATCGAGAGCGAGGAGCGTCTGGACAAGATATACAAGAAGTTCCTTGAGCTGGCCGACAAGAAGAAGGAAATTACAGATGACGACATACTCATTCTGGCTGGTGCCGATACCGCCGAGTCGCATGCCGTGAAGCTCGACTTCCTGCAGGTAACGACAGGCATGGGATGCAAGAGCGTGGCAAGCATCGGACTCGACATTAGCGGACAGAAGTTTGAAGAGGCAAGCTCGGGCAACGGACCTGTGGACGCTGCCATAAAGGCCTTGAAGAAAATCATCCAGAAGCAGATGGTGCTCAAAGAGTTTACCATACAGGCCATCTCGAAAGGCTCTGACGACGTGGGCAAGGTACACATGCAGGTGGAGTACAACGGCAACGTGTACTACGGCTTCGGAGCAAATACAGACATCGTAACGGCTTCGGTAGAGGCTTACATAGATTGTATAAACAAGTTTAGAAAGTAATCAGGATTTTTATATGAACACACTTTTCGACAAAATCTGGGATAAGCACGTCGTTCAGATTGTGGACGACGGTCCCACACAGCTTTACATCGACAGGCTATACTGTCATGAGGTAACATCGCCGCAGGCTTTCGCAGGTATGAGGGAAAGAGGGTTGAAGTGCTTCAGGCCACAACAGATATTCTGTATGCCTGACCATAACACGCCTACCCACGACCAGGACAAGCCTGTAGACGACCCAATATCACGCAAGCAGCTTGAAACTCTCGACAAGAACTGTGAGGATTTCGGGCTTACCGAGTACAAGATGTTCTCTAAGGACAATGGCATCATCCACGTAGTGGGCCCCGAGAAAGGACTCTCGCTGCCTGGCATGACCATCGTTTGTGGTGACTCTCACACTTCCACTCATGGTGCTATGGGTGCCGTAGCGTTTGGTATCGGAACGTCTGAGGTTGAGATGGTAATGGCCAGCCAGTGCATTCTGCAGCAGAAGCCAAAGTCCATGCGCATAAACATCAACGGACGTCTGGCCAAGGGTGTAACGGCAAAGGACGTGGCCTTGTATCTGATGTCGAAACTTACGACAAGCGGTGCAACGGGATATTTCGTGGAATATGCCGGAGATGTTGTCCGCGACATGTCCATGGAAGGACGTCTGACCCTCTGTAACCTGTCAATAGAGATGGGTGCCCGTGGTGGTTTTATTGCTCCTGATGAAATAACATTCGAGTACATAAAGGGCAGGGAGTATGCCCCCAAAGGTGACGAGTGGGACAAGGCTGTTGCTTATTGGAAAACGCTAAAGAGTGGCGAGGATGCAGTATTTGACAAGGAACTCGACTTCAATGGCGAGGATATAGAGCCACGCATCACCTATGGAACCAATCCCGGAATGGGCATCGGTATTACCGAGGCCATACCTACACTTGACGAGATAGACGAGAACGGAAAGGCAAGCTTCCTGAAGAGCCTTGACTATATGGGCTTCAAGCCGGGTGACAAACTGCTCGATCATAAGATTGACTACGTATTCCTTGGTGCCTGCACAAACGGACGTATCGAGGACTTCCGCGCCTTCGCAAGCGTTGTTGAAGGAAAGCAGAAGGCAGATGGCGTAACTGCTTGGTTGGTACCGGGTTCATGGCTTGTTGATAAACAAATTCGTGAAGAAGGACTCGATAAGATTCTTGAGGCAGCAGGCTTCGAGATACGCCAGCCCGGATGCTCTGCATGTCTTGCCATGAATGACGACAAGATACCAGCGGGAAAATACAGCGTGTCGACAAGCAACCGCAACTTTGAGGGTAGGCAGGGACCAGGCTCACGCACCATCCTCGCATCACCATTGGTTGCTGCCGCAGCTGCCGTTACGGGTGTAATAACAGATCCAAGAACTTTAATGTAAACAGCTATGAAACAGAAATTCGACGTAATTACATCTTCGTGCTATCCTCTTCCCTTAGAGAATGTTGATACAGACCAGATAATACCTGCCCGTTTCCTTAAGGCTACCGACAAGGAAGGCTTCGGCGACAACCTGTTCAGAGACTGGAGATACAATAAAGACGGCTCGCTGAAAGAGGACTTCGTGCTCAACGACCCATCGTATTCGGGAGTAATACTTGTCGCAGGAAAGAATTTCGGCTCAGGCTCCTCAAGGGAGCATGCTGCCTGGGCCATAGCAGGATATGGCTTCAGGGTGGTTATCAGCAGCTTCTTTGCCGACATCCACAAGAACAACGAGCTCAACAACTTCGTGTTGCCCGTTGTCGTCTCGGAGCCGTTCCTGAAGGAACTCTTCGACAGCATAGACAAAGACCACAAAACTCAGGTAAGGGTTGACTTGCCGAACCAGACTGTAACCAACCTGGCAACGGGCAACAGCGAGCATTTCGAGATAAATGGGTATAAGAAACATTGTCTGATGAACGGTCTCGACGACATTGATTATCTTATACAGAACAAGGATAAGATAGAAGCATGGGAACAGCAGAACAAGTAACCCACGACTATGCCCGACACCCATTCGTAGAGATTATGGACAGCACACTCCGCGACGGCGAGCAGACCAGCGGAGTGTCGTTTCTTCCTCATGAGAAAATGATGATTGCCAAGAAGCTCCTCACGGATGTCAACGTAGACAGGATAGAGGTGGCGTCGGCACGTGTTTCTCATGGCGAGAAGGATGCTGTCAGAATGATATGCAACTACGCACAGAGTGTAGGCAAACTGAATAGGGTAGAGGTGCTGGGCTTCGTTGACGGCCACCTGTCCGTAGACTGGATACGCAGCTGCGGAGGAATGGTCATCAACCTGCTTGCCAAAGGTTCGCTCAAGCATTGTACACACCAGCTTCACAAGACCGTAGACGAGCATCTCTCTGATATCCAACATACTGTTGACTACGCGCTTGAGCAGAGTATGGACGTTAATCTGTATCTTGAGGATTGGAGCAACGGAATGAAGGACTCGCCTGACTACGTCTACAAGATGCTCGACGTGCTCACCAAGACCAGAATTAAGCGCTTCCTGCTCCCTGACACACTCGGCATCATGCACCCCCTGCAATGTGTGGAGTTCATGCGCAAAATGGTGAAACGATATCCCGAAACCCATTTCGACTTCCATGCCCATAACGATTACGACCTTGCTGTTTCCAACTCGTTGGCGGCAGTATTGTCGGGTTGCAAGGGATTGCATGTGACGGTAAACGGATTGGGCGAAAGATGTGGAAACGCTCCGTTGGCAAGCGTGCAGGTTATCTTAAAGGATATGTTCCATGCTAAGACTAATATCGTTGAGAGTGAGCTGGTTGCGCTTGCAAGACTTGTAGAGGGATATTCGGGAATAGCTATTGCCCCCAACACGCCAATTGTTGGAGAAAACGTGTTCACTCAGGTAGCTGGAGTTCATGCCGATGGAGACAACAAGAACAACCTTTACTGCAACGACCTGGTACCTGAGAGGTTCGGACGAAAGCGAGAGTATGCTCTTGGCAAGAACAGCGGCAAGGCTAATATCGCCCGCAACCTTGAGGAACTCGGTTTGTCGCTCACGCCTGAACAGACAAAGAAGGTGACTCAGCGAATAACTGAGCTGGGTGACAGAAAGGAGTTGGTAACACAGGATGACCTTCCATATATCGTTTCTGACGTTCTCAAGCATTCTGCGCCAGAGGATAAAGTTAAACTTGTAAGTTATATGGTAAGTACCAGTTATGGTCTGAAACCAATTGCAAGTATCAAGGTGCAGATAAATGGCGAGGAGTTTGCTGCCGACGCTACGGGCGACGGACAGTATGACGCTTTCGTGAAGGCGTTGAGGAAAATATACAGGGAAGAGCTCGGCCGCACATTCCCCGTGCTGACCAACTATACGGTTTCTATTCCTCCTGGTGGAAGAACTGACGCTCTCGTACAGACTATCATTACATGGCAATATGGCAGTAAGATTATTCGCACACGAGGACTGGATGCTGACCAGACAGAGGCAGCAATTAAGGCCACCTTCAAAATGCTCAACTTGTTTGAGGACGAAAGCAAAAGTTATTCATGAGGACTGAGGGTTGAGGTCAAAGGTCTAAGGTCTGAGGTCTAAGGACTAAGGTTTGAGGTCAAAGTTTATAAATTATACATTATATAATATACAAATTATGAAATTGAATATTGCGGTTCTGCCCGGTGACGGAATAGGACCAGAGATTATGAAACAGGGCGTGGCAGCTCTTGATGCCATAGCCGAAAAATTCAACCATGAGTTTCATTACACGGAAGCTCTTTGTGGTGCCCATGCTATAGATGCTGTTGGTGATCCATTCCCTGATGACACATATAAGGTCTGCATGGATGCTGATGCTGTTCTGTTTGCTGCTGTCGGCGATCCACGCTTTGACAACGATCCTACAGCTAAAGTACGTCCTGAGCAGGGTCTGCTTGCCATGAGGAAAAAGCTCGGACTGTTTGCCAACATACGTCCCGTAGCCACTTTTGAGTGTCTGCTTCATAAGAGTCCATTGAAGGACGAACTGCTCCGTGGTGCCGATTTCATCGTTATTCGTGAGCTTACGGGTGGCATGTATTTCGGAGAAAAATATCAGGACAACGACAAGGCTTACGATACCGATATCTATTATCGCCACGAAATTGAGCGTATTCTGAAGGTTGCTTTTGAGTTTGCCCAGAAGCGTAACCGCCATCTCACTGTTGTCGACAAGGCCAACGTGCTGGCAAGCAGCCGTTTGTGGAGGCAGATTGCCAAAGAGATGGAACCACAATATCCTGATGTCACAACAGACTACATGTTCATTGACAATGCCTCTATGCGTGTGCTGACAGAACCGACATTCTTTGATGTCATAGTTACAGAAAACACGTTTGGCGACATTCTGACAGACGAGACTTCATGTATCACTGGTTCTATGGGATTGCAGCCGTCAGCATCACTTGGCGAGCATACGCCATTGTTTGAGCCTGTTCACGGAAGCTGGCCACAGGCAGCCGGCAAAAACTTGGCTAATCCAGTAGCTCAGATTCTTTCGGCAGCCATGTTGCTTGAGCATTTTGGTTTGACAGCCGAAGGTGCTCTCATAAGAGAAGCTGTAAACGCAAGCCTTGACGCTAACGTCAGAACTCCTGAAATTCAGGTTGAGGGCGGCAATAAATATGGTACTGTAGAAGTTGGTGAATGGATTGCTGACTATATACGCAAACACTAACAGCTTTTATTTATCATAATTGAATACAAAGTTAAGGTCGTAATGAGATAGACATTTTGTGTTTATAATCGGAGTTATGATAAATATACGGTATTGAAATAAATAAGGTGGGTTCAAGTAACCCACCTTGTTTGTATTCTCATCATTTCACATTCTCGTCATTTTATATCCCATTCTCTTCAGTTGCATATAGCAACCGTACCTATATAATGAGTTCAATGTGATAAGGAAACATTTGAATGCATTCTCAGTTCCATTCTCGGCTCCGCTATGCATTAGCAATGATTCTGCGAACGAGGCCACGTTCACAACCTGTTTCTGTGTTGTTGCTTTCTCGTCGGATGTCAGCAACAACACCTCATCACAGATATAGTCATCAATATTGTCGAAACCTCTTTTTTCTCGTATATATTTATAGAGGTCCGGAATTTTGTCATATATGTTCCATTCTACATCCCAGTATTTGGCAACTGCCATGCCAATATACATCATCCACGCCAATACAGCATCAGGATAATCACCAAATTCCCGTAAAGCGTCAGGCATAAATGATGTTGCTATTTGTTCCCATTTCTGCTCAACGTCATCACATTCTGGCAATATAGGGTCAATCAGGTCCCTCTCTGAAAGATATGACCTAAGCGTAGATTCAAACGTATCGTGATAATTCTCAACTATATTTACCATAATATAGGACAGCGTTACTAAACTCCTAGATTTCAATCATTTGGAAGGTGGAACTTATACTTGTTCTCGAACACTTGTCTAACCTTGTTTATCTCGAGGAAAGTAGTACCTCCACCCTCTCCGAAACTACCGCTAAGGTAGGCTATCTTGTCTTCGAGTCCGATATATCCTTTTTGTCTCAACATGCGTAGAGCGGCATAGAAAACATATTGCGAAGATACTTGTTCCTTCTGATATACAGGGATTACACCATAGCTGAGATTCAACCACCGTTGTGTCTTCTCCCGGTAACAGATGGCCAATACTGGATGCGGGCCACGGAATGATGCCAGTATGCGCGCGGTCATTCCCGTCTCGCTGTCTGTTATGATGCCTGCCACGTTAATTTTCTGTGTAGACTCAATGGCCGCATGTGCAAGAAACTCTCTCTGGTCGCAGTTGGCAGACAAGGGAACTGCTATGTCGTTGTCCCTTATCTTGTCTTTCTCTGCCTGCTCTGCAATAGCTGACATGGTTCTCACCGCCTCAACGGGGTATCTGCCTGTTGCCGTCTCTCCGCTCAGCATCAGTGCGTCCGTTCGGTAGTAAATGGCATTTGCAATATCCGTAACCTCGGCCCTGGTTGGTCTTGGGTTGTTTATCATGGTGTGGAGCATCTGTGTGGCAACGATTACAGGCTTGTGCTTCTGTATACATTTTCTTATTATAAGCCTCTGTATTCCCGGTATTCTCTCAATAGGAACCTCTATGCCGAGGTCACCACGTGCTATCATTATACCGTATGATGCATCGATAATCTCGTCGATATTGTCTACGCCTTCCTGATTTTCTATTTTGGATATAATCTTGATATCGCTTCCCTTTGAGTCAAGAATGTCTTGCACAGCCTTCACATCGGCAGCGTTTCTGACAAAGGAGTGAGCTATGAAGTCGATGTCCTCCTCAACGGCAAGCAGTATGTTGGCTTTGTCTTTCTCTGTGACTGCGGGCAGGTCGATATGTACACCCGGAACGTTCACGCTCTTGCGTGCGCCAAGGACACCGTCGTTCTGTACGACACCAACAAGCATGGGGCCAGTGTTCTCGATGATTTTCACAGATAGAATACCGTCGTCGAAAAGCATCTCGTCACCAACCTTCACGTCATTTGTGATGTCGGAATAGCTGACGTTGATAATGTCGTGAGTGGTAACCATTCCCGGGCGTCCGAAAATTTTCACCACGTCACCAGTCTTGTAATTAATTGGTGACTCCACATCCGTTGTCCTCACTTCCGGTCCTTTCGTGTCAATAAGCAGACCAATGTGTGGTGACACCGTTCTGACATTATGTACTATTGTCCTGATACCATCAGGTGTGGCGTGGGCTGTGTTCATCCTGACAACGTTCATCCCAGCGAAAAAGAGTTTTCTCAAAAATTCCACATCACATCTCCTGTCGCTGATAGAGCATACAATCTTTGTCTGTTTCATAATACCTGCAATTAATAATAAATTACCCTAAGTAGAGGCGGTTTTGGTATATCTGCCACCTTAACTCATGCAAAGTTACGGCTTTTATTTTGAAAAACGCAATGAAATGGGAAAAATATACGTAGATGCCGAAGCAATATCGTATTTTTTTTGTAACTTTGCAGACCCAAACGATAAAGGTATAAGATTTAAAAATATTAGGTTAACATGCGACAATTAAAAATTCAGAAGAGTATCACGAACCGCTCAAGCGAGGCTTTGGACAAATATCTTGTTGAGATTGGTCGTGTGCCGATGATTTCAGTGGATGAGGAAATAGAACTCGCGCAAGCGATTAGAAAAGGAGGAAGAGAAGGAGAACGCGCTAAGGACAAACTTGTCAAGGCCAATTTGCGATTTGTCGTATCTGTTGCCAAACAATATCAGCACCAGGGATTATCCCTGACCGACCTTATAGACGAGGGCAATATTGGACTTGTAAAGGCTGCCGAGAAATTTGACGAGACACGTGGCTTCAAGTTTATCTCATACGCAGTATGGTGGATTCGTCAGAGCATCCTTCAGGCCATAGCAGAGCAGAGCCGTATTGTAAGGCTGCCTCTCAATCAGGTCGGGGCGTTGAGCAAGATTAACAACGAGATCTCCAAGTTCGAGCAGGAGCACCAGCGCCGTCCGTCAGTAGCAGAGCTGTCACAGCTTACCAAGATGGAAGAGGCAAAACTCGATCAGACCATCAAAGCCGACAACCATCACATGAGCATAGACGCACCTTTTGCCGATGGTGAGGACAACAGTATGGCCGACGTATTGGCCTCTGGTGACGACAGCAGGACGGACCGCAACGTAGACTTCGAGTCAATGTCTATGGAGTTGGACAACGTTCTCAGAAGCGTTCTAAAAGAGAGGGAGATAACCATCGTAAGGGAGTGTTTCGGAATAGGTTGCCACGAGAAAGGACTTGAGGAGATTGGTGACCAGCTTGGACTGACCCGCGAGCGTGTAAGACAGATAAGGGAAAAAAGTATCGTGAAACTTCGTGAGAGCGGATATTCACGCATATTGATGAAATATCTTGGATAATCATCAAATATTCATTATATGGATTGGTTAGTTAATCTTTTCACCACAACGGATTCTGTAGCGCATATTGCCCTACTCTACTCCATTGTAATCGCCATCGGAGTCTACCTTGGCAAGATCAAGGTCGGAGGTATCTCGCTTGGCGTGACTTTCGTGCTCTTTGCGGGCATTGTGGCTGGACACATGGGATTTACAGGTCCTACCAACATCCTCACATTCGTACAGGATTTTGGTCTTATCCTCTTCGTGTTCTGCATTGGACTCCAGGTGGGTCCGGGATTCTTTGAGAGCTTCAAGAAAGGTGGCGTCACCTTGAACATGCTCTCTACCGCTCTCATCATGCTGAACATTGCTGTGATGTTTGCATGCTACTATCTCTTCTTCGACACTACCGATGTGAAGAACCTACCTATGATGGTCGGTACACTCTATGGTGCCGTCACCAATACCCCTGGTCTTGGTGCTGCCAACGAGGCTCTTACATCAGTATTCGCCAATGGTGAAGTACCGCAGATTGCATCAGGTTACGCCTGTGCATATCCTCTCGGCGTGCTCGGTATTATAGGAGCAACCATCGCCGTAAGGTACATTTGCCGCGTAGACCTTAACGAGGAGGAGAAGGAATTGGAGGATGCTGAGGCACAGAACCCACATGCCAAGCCACACCAGATGAGGCTCAAAGTGACAAACAAGTTTATAACTGGCCGCACCCTGCAGGAACTTTCCCGCTTCCTAAACCGCGACATCGTATGTACCCGCCTCCTCCATGAAGGCAAGGTCTACAATCCAATGCGCGACACCATCCTTCATCTTGACGACGAGGTGCTCATTGTCTGCGCAGAGGCCGACGCCGAGGCTATTCAGGCATTCATAGGTCCTGAGCTGGAGAATGTATGGACAGAGCAGGACGAGAAGAAGCCAATGGTTAGCCGCAGAATTATTGTTACCAATCCTGCCATCAACGGCAAGACTCTTGGCAAGATGCACTTCTCAAGTGTATATGGAGTTAACATTACGCGCATCACCCGTCAGGGAATGGACCTCTTCGCCAGCCGTGACCACCACTTCCACTATGGTGACAAGATTATGGTTGTTGGCCCAGAGGACAACGTAAACCGCGTAGCCGACCTCATGGGCAACTCCGTGAAGAGGCTCGACGCGCCAAACATCGCTACAATCTTCATTGGCATCCTTGTAGGTATCCTCTTCGGAAGCATACCAGTAGCATTGCCTGGAATGCCTGTTCCTTTGAAGCTCGGTATCGCCGGCGGTCCGCTGATTATCGCTATTCTCGTTGGCCGTTTCGGTTATCGAATGAAGCTCGTCACCTACACAACAACATCCGCCAACATGATGTTGCGCGAGATAGGTCTTGTCCTGTTCCTTGCCAGCGTAGGTATCAAGGCGGGTGCAAACTTCTGGGAGACTGTTGTTCAGGGAGACGGACTGAAGTACGTATATACAGGTTTCCTCATTACCATCATACCTATATTAATTATTGGTACGATAGCCAGACTGAAGTTCAAGTTCAACTATTTCACCATCATGGGTATGCTCGCCGGTACATGTACCGACCCTCCTGCATTGGCCTACGCCAACCAATGTTGCTCCAAAGAGGCACCTGCAGTAGGCTATTCAACCGTTTATCCTCTTAGCATGTTCCTGAGGATATTCACCGCACAGATAATTGTTTTGTTCTGTTGTGGAATGTAGAATTACGCTAACGCACAAACTGACATACATGGAGCATCGTTACGTACAAATGTGACGATGCTCCATCGTTTAGTATATTATTAGATGGTCAAATAGGTTAAATAGTCAAAAAAAGAATGATTATTAATTGGATTTGCATTATTTTTGCAAACTGAAAGTACGCACTAATTAATCATTAACTAAACAAACAGAACAGATGAAGAAATCTTATTTTCTTTCGTTATGTCTCGCAGCCTTGACTTTTGGCAGCTGTGGAGATTCAAAACAGGTAAAGGTAGGTTCAGATGAAGCCGTTGCGGCAGATTCCGTGGTATCGGTAGAAGGATTGTCTGAAGGCATCAACTCAACATTAACTGCACTTCAGGGCGAACTTACCTCATGCATTGAGAAGAAGGATGTCTCTGCCGTTGTGACAACTCTTGCCAATATGCAGGTAATCTACAAGAACCTTGTAGAGGAAGGTAAACTTGAAGAGGCAAAGGTATATGGCGATGCTATCAAGACATTTGTTAGCGAGAATGCAGAGCAACTGAAGGAAATAGCACGTGGCAACACAACTGTCAGCTCACTTATCGAGGGTGTTAAGAACCTTCCTACCTCAGCAGAGGCAACAGTTGACGAGGCTAAAAAAGCCGTTGTCTCTGACATTGTAAACCTTGCAGCACCAAGTATCGCAAAGGGAGAGACCACTGCAAAAGCAGTCACAGAAGCTGTTGAGGCTGTACAGAATGCGCCCGAAAATATCAAGGCTGCAGCTACTGAGGCTGCCAACAAGGCAGTCAGCGATGCTAAGGCAAATGCTACACAAGCTGCTAAAGATGCTAAGGCTGCCGCTGCAGAGAAAGTTAACTCTGAGGTGGAGAAAGCCGCTAATGCTGCTACGGAGAAAATCAACAGCTTGAAACAGAGCATTACAAACCGTACAGGGCAGAATAAGTAAGGTTGTTGGCTAAGGGGTACATTTTGATGTGCAAAAATTGAATATCCTAATTCTGAATTCAAGTCGATAATTGTCGCGCTGTAAGCGCAAAAGCACAAAGCCCAGGGTAGAGCGCAGCGACACCCTGGGTTATTTCGTGTAGGTTATGGTCGCGCTGTAAGCGCAAAAGCGTAGATAACAGCAGGATATATAACGCTTTT
>SAMEA3663036__coassemble_202_pt1 | contig 29586 bp, 20 predicted proteins | sample SAMEA3663036__metabat2_high_PE_031 | metagenome-assembled genome bin SAMEA3663036 (sample SAMEA3663036) | pig gut metagenome | biome: pig gut; feature: pig-associated habitat; material: faeces | place: France | collected 2012
AGGCACTGATGACACGGATAGGCAGGACAGGACTATATAGACAAAATCTGTGAAATCCGTGAAATCCGTGTGAATAAAGATAAGCAGCTGTGGGGATAAAGATAAAAAGCAGCTTACAGATTTATCCCACGAATGTTTTCCATAGAAATGGTGGAACATTCGTGGGATTAGTGGGATTAGTGTTTTTATGAGTTCATGAACAAGTGCTCGAACTATTCGAACTACTCAAACTACTCGAACTACTCGAACTCTCGAACGATGCGTTACTTCTTAATCCTATATATATAAAAGGTACGCGCGGGAACAGTCACCTGCTGCGATGGTGCATTGACGGTGAGAGTTGAGGTCTGCGGAACTATCTTTGTAGGATTGTCGAGAGTGTTCTCTGCATCGAGGTCATCGGAATGGAAGGAGATGAGGGTTGCCTCACGTGTACCCTTCTTCATACCCTTAAGGTTGAGCGTAACGTCCTGTGGTGCGTCGCCAGTGTTGATAACCTTGATGACAACCTCGTTGGCCTGCTTGTCAAGCACAGCCGATGCGAAGAGGCCGTCCTGTCCGTCGTTGCCAGCCACGGGCTTGCCGTTCATGGTAAGCGGCAGCACGTTTGTACCCTTGTTGAGAGTGTACAGCTGCTGCACATAGTAAGAGCAGGAGTTGAACTTGCGGAGGTTGTCGAACCAGATGGCATCGGGACGCCACTGCCATCCCTCGACATGTGCGAAGAGAGGCGCGTAGGTGGCCATCTCAACGATATCCGCGTTGCGCTCGAGGTCTGTCATGAATGCAGCCTCCATGAGTGATGCGTTGAAGTGGTTCCACTTCTTTCCCTTTCCGTGGCACGCATATTCGCCGGCAAACACCTTCGGTGCCTTCTTTGAGCGGTCGTAGTTGTCGTAGCGGTTGCCGCTCTTGAGGAACCACTCCTCATTGCGGTAGAAGTGCTCGTCGTAGAGGTCGCAACCGAGCTGCTTCATCAGCGGCTGCAGACGGTCGAAGTTCTCGCCCTCCGAGTCGGGGCCTGTAGAACCGATGAGCTTTATCTCCGGGTGTACCTTGCGGATGGCATCGACAAAGAGTTTCAGGCGCTTGGTGAAGGCGGGGTTGTCCTTATAGTCCCACTGCTCGTTGCCCACGCCGAGATACTTGAGGTTGAACGGCTCCGGGTGTCCCATGTCAGCACGCAGCTTTGCCCACTTGTTGGTGGCAGGGTCGCCATTGGCAAAGTCGATGAGGTCGATGCAGTCGTCGATGTATGGCTGCAGCTGGTCGAGCGGCACATGTACATGGGCCTCGTTCTTGATGTCGTTCTGATACTGGCAGCTCATGCCGACATTGAGAACAGGCAGCGGCTCGGCACCGATTTCCTCGGCAAGCTGGAAATACTCATAGAAGCCAAGTCCGTAAGACTGGAAGTATTCCGGGTAGTAGCGGTGTGTGAAGGTATAGTGCCAGCGGTTCTCATTGAGTGGACGGTTCTCTACCGGGCCAACAGTGTTCTTCCACTGATAGCGTGTTGCGAGGTCGGTACCCTCAACGATACATCCTCCTGGGAAGCGGAACACGCCGGGATGCAGCTGTTCCAGCGACTCGGCAAGGTCCTTGCGCATACCATTCTCATGTCCCTTGTAGGTGTCGACGGGGAAGAGGGAGATGTGCTCAAGGTCGGTAGTAACCTTGGCGTCGCCCCAGATACGGATGTGTGCCTTGTCGAATGTCCTCTTCGACTTGAGGACAACAGTGTATTTCTTCCATTCCTTGCCTGCAATGTCGAGGCCGGCATTGCATATCTTCTGGTCGTTGGTCATGGAGGCATTGTCTACAAGGTCTATCCACAGCTTGGCGGTACCGCCATCGGGAACTCTTGCCCATACAGAGAAGCGGTAGTCGGCATTCTCCTTAAGGCCGATGCCGAAGAATCCCTCATTCTCAATCATGGTATGTTTCTCGCGGTGTCCAGATGGAGCGAGGCGCACATAGTGTGGGTTTCTGTCGAATGGTCCATCGTCCTTTATGGACACCTTGCCGGAGATAGTCCAGCCGGCATAATGGTCGGGGAACTCAAACGAGCGGTTCTTTATAAGCTCGGCATAGAGGCCGCCGTCGGCGGCATAGTTGATGTCCTCGAAGAAGATACCATACATGGTGGATGGAATGGGAGCACCAACCTTAGTGGTGTTGATGTCGAACTGATGCTGCGCATAGGCTGGCGATGCCATGAATGCCGATGACAGCAGGATAGAGAGGAATGTTGATTTTCTCATTGTTATTGTTGGTTTTTAGTTAATTGTTTTTGGGGGGTCGAAGGGCGAGGGTGATAGAGGAGATAGAGGAGATAGAGGTAATAGAGGTGATAGAGGAGATAGAGGAGATAGAGGGGATAGAGAAGATAGAGGAGATAGAGGAGATAGATTTAATAGAGGAGATAGATTTAATAGAGGGCTATCGCTTCTATCTTATCTATCTCCTCTATCTTCTCTATTTCTCCTATCTCATCTATTTCTCCTATCTCATCTATAGCCTCTTGGGAATAGTCGTGGTTACTTCACTGGTGAGATAACGAAGGAGAAGGTCTTGTCGGCATAGCCCAGGCGGTGCTGCGGCAATGGCCATGCTCCCCAGCTGTTCTCACCGCCAACACCGAACTGCTCCTTGTCGATGCACAGCTCTGTGTACTTCGACTGTGGCACCTCGTAGCTGTGGCGCTGCTCTTTCTCCTCTCCGTCATCAAGGTCGTCGATGCTGTAGTGGAGGGCACTTGCGCTGAAGAGGTTGCCGGATGTGATGCGGAAGCCCTTGCCTGCCTTGTCGGTCTGCTGCCACCAGCGTATGTCGCTCTTGGTACCAGTCTCCTGCGGGCGGATGTATGGGAAGAACTGCTCCTCGGCAGTCTGTGTATAGATGCCTACGTTCTGTGAGCCCTTGCGGTCGATGTAGTTCTCGATAGGTCCGCGGCCATAGAATGTGGAGTTGTCCATCTGGAATGGCAGCTGCATGAGCATGCCGAAGCGGAACATGTCGGAAACCTTCTCGCCCTCGGTAGCATCCATGGTCTGCTCAACACCCATGGTACCATCAGGAGCGATGGTGTAGGTGATGGTGAGCGCAGCCTTCACGTCGGGCATGTCATAGACAGCCTTTACGACGGCGTTGACATTCTTTCCGACCTTTACCTTGCTGGCAGTGATGGTCTGGAGGTTGAGAGCCGGCGCACGCCATACCCTGAACTTCTTCTGCAGCTGGGCACCCATATCGTTATCTGTTACGGCACGCCAGAAGTTTGGCTTTAGCGTACCACCCTCGCCGAGGAGGTCTACGCCGTTCACCTCATACTCCTTGAGCAAGCCAGTAGCCTTGTCGAACTCGATGTCGATGAAGTCGTTGAGCACCTTAATCTCAGTCTCCTTCTTCTTGTTCTCCACCTTCAGCTTGCCCTCGGCAACAACGGCAGCAGCGGCATTGGCCGTGCGTACCTCAAGCTGACGGTATGCAACCATCTGTCCGGCCTCCATGAGAGGCTCAGCCTTCTTGAGCCTGAACTCGATGTTGAGGAGCACCTCGCCCTCAGCAGGAATCTGGTAAGGCAGAGTCAGGGTTGTCTTTTGCTGTGGAGCCACGTCGAGCTTGTCAACAGTGCCATTCTGTACGGCCTTGCCGTCCTGAAGGAGAGTCCACACGAGCTGATAGTTGGCAAGATTGCGGAAGAAGTGCTCGTTGTAGACACTAATCTTTCCAGCCTGGAGGTCTACAGCCTCAGCCCAGATGTTCTGATACTCGTATGCCACCTCGTAGGCGTGAGGGTTGAGCTGGCGGTCCGGTCCGATAACGCCATTGCAGTTGAAGTTGTTGTCAGACGGGTCGTAGTCGTTGTAGTCGCCACCATAGGTGTACTTAATCTTGTTGTACTGAGCGTATGTGAGGTTGTCCTTTACCGACATCGGCTTAACAGGGTTGCGGTGCAGCGCCTGGTCAACGAAGTCCCAGATATATCCTCCCTGGAACTTAGGATACTTACGTACCATATCCCAATATTCCTTGAGGCCACCGCTGGAGTTACCCATGGTATGGTTGTACTCGCACTGTATGAGTGGGCGTGTGAACTTGTCGTCCTTAGAGTATTTGTCGCAACCGTCGTGGCTATAGTACATCGGGCAGAAGATGTCGGTATTCTCACCCGTGCGTCCAGCCTGCTCGAACTGTACGGGACGGCTCTTGTCCTGCTCCTTAATCCACTTGTATGCAGCAATGAAGTTGTCGCCGTTTACCGTCTCGTTGCCGAGAGACCATACGATAACCGACGGATGGTTGAAGTACATCTCCACATTGTGCTGGTTGCGCTCGAGTATCTGCTTGGCGAACTCCGGCTTCTTTGCCTCGGCATCGTTGCCGTAGCCAAAGCCATGGCTCTCCTGGTTGGCCTCGGCGGTAACGTAGAGTCCGTACTCGTCGCACAGGTCATACCAGACTGGGTCGTCAGGATAGTGGCATGTACGCACGGCATTGATGTTGAGACGCTTCATAATCTTGATGTCCTGTATCATGCGCTCACGAGATACCACATAGCCACCATCAGGGTCCATCTCATGACGGTCGGCACCCTTGATCAATACAGGCTGTCCGTTGACGAGCAGCTGCGAGTTGACGATCTCCACCTTGCGGAAGCCCACCTTCTGCGGCACCACCTCAACGATGTTGCCCTTCTGGTCCTTTACTGTTGCCACGAGAGTATAGAGATACGGGTCCTCGGCACTCCACTTCTTGACATTCTTGATGGTGAACTGCGCCGTGCCATTGACACGCTTCTTGAAGTTGGCGTCGCTCTTGATGATTTCGATACCGTTGTGGTTAAGGAACTTGTACTCGATGACAGGCTGTCCCTTCACCTCGGCATAAATCTGTACGACACCGTCCTCATAGTTGTTCTGCAGGTCGGGAGTAATCTTGATGTTGGTGAGATGTACGGCGGCGTCGCGTGCATAGAGGTAGCTATCGCGTGCCACACCAGACAGTCTCCAGAAGTCCTGGTCCTCGCACCATGAGCCATCGCACCAGCGGAAGGTCTGGAAAGCTATGAGGTTGTCGCCCTTCTTCAGGTAGGGAGTGATATCGAACTCCGCTGCCACCTTTGCATCCTCGGCATATCCTACGTACTGTCCGTTGACATAAAGGTAGATATTTGATGTCACCGATCCGAAGTGTGCTATCACCTGCTTGCCGTCCCAGCTGTCGGGAATGTTGATGATGCGGCGGTAGCTACCCACATTGTTGTCCTTTACAGGCACGGCAGGCGGCTTCTGGTCGAAATGTCCTCTCCACGCAAAGCCTGTATTGACATACTCCGGTACTCCGAAGCCGTTCATCTCCCAGTTTGCCGGAATGTTCATGGTCTTCCATGCGCTGTCGTCGAGGTCGGTCTTGTAGAAGTCGGTCGGTCTCTTGTCGGCATCCTTTACCCAGTTGAACTTCCATGCTCCGTGGAGGGATATGAAGTTCGCGCTCTTGTCCATCTGTCCTGCCAGTGCGAGAGTCTCATTCTCGTAAGCGAAATAGTTGGTGTGCAACTTGAGCCTGTTTACCTCGTTTACCTGCAGGTCGTGCCATTCGGTGAACGTAGGAACGAGTTTCACCGCAGCTTTTTCTTCAGCAGCCGATGCACCAACGGTGCAGCCAAGCAAAGCTGCCATGAGCAAATGTTTCGGGCAAAGCCCAGTCTTTGTTGTTTTGTTCATGATTATTGTTTTGGTTGTTGATAATTGATAGTTTTTAAAAATTTCAGTTTTAGTTATAGACATATAGCCGGAAGGGTATCTTGCCAGTCACGGCCTATCTTGTGCAAAGATAGTGCAAACGAGAGCAAAACGCCAAGCTTGCTTGAGCTTTTTGCCGAGTGCAGCCTATTTTCTGCAAAGATAGTAAAAAAACCCGATACTTGGGCTTACAGGCTGAAAAAATGTCACGGCATGGGCAATAGTCCTTCCCATCGCACATCCCATGACGAGGGGAAGCCAGGGTTACGTCCCTCTGCTCCATCCCATCCCGCACACATCATTGCCACAGCCGTGAGCAGTCCGCCGTTGCCAGGCATATACACGCGCAGCCTCTTGTCCTGATAGTTATGTCCATTGACGAGATATGTATTGGTGCGCTTAGGCATGAGGAGAGCATCGACAGCCCTGTCTGCAAGTCCGAGCCTCGCACACGTCATTGCCACCATAGGGAAGTCCCATCCCCATGTCTCGTCCCAGTTCCAGTTGTCCCATATCCAGTCGAGCGTCTTTGTCATTACCTTATCGTTGACGAGTGGTGTGTGCGGCATCACTCCAAGCGCGCCCAGCAGTGCCGGATGGTCGCTTGTGAACCGCCGGTCGGTATATGTCGCCGTTGCCGTCTCGGCAGCGAGATAGAGGCTGTCGGCATTGTATGCCAATGGTGACAGCTTGGCAATGATGGAGTCCCAGCGTGCGACGGGCTCCTCTCCCCTTCTCTCTCTCCACTTCCTCGCCATGTCGAGAGCTGTATACCAGTATGCAAGCTCGAACGGCGGGTTGATGGTAGAGTCGGCCTTCAGCGTCTCCTGTGCCGGTATACATCCCCTGATGATAAACCTGTCAGCTACGGAGTCGTATTCCGCAAACCGTCCCATGAACAATGCCGTAAGGTCAACAAGGCATGCATAGGCGTCGAGGACAGCCTTCCGGCGTACGTCGTTGTCGGCAGCACGATAGAGAAGCTCGGCAAGGTAGATGACGTGCGGCTGCTGCCAGATGAGGTATGATCCTACATTCGACGGTGCCTCTCCCGCTGCAGGGTCGGTCATCTTCATCCACCTCACTCCCGGAAATCCCTGCCTCTGTGCTATTCCCTTCGCATTATTGGCAGCATAGAAATACCATTTCATAGGGTTCTCAAGGATGTCGGGCTTATTCCACAGCCCATAATGTGCAAGGTGCCACCATACCATTTCGAGGTGGAACTTGCCAAACCATGAGTTGTAGGTCAGTCCCGTCTCCTGTGGAGGCAGTATGCCTGCCTCCTGCGCTCCCATGAGATACTGGCTCAGTATGACCCTGCGCTCAAGCTCGTGCGCCCGAGGGTCGCTGACATTCGAGAAGTCTATGAAGCCACCCGTATTCCAGTATTCCCTCCATCGTCCTGCCGATGCCATGGCAAAGTCGGCAAACGGACGCTGGCTGACATAGAAGCCCATGGGGTTGCGGCCGCTATAGCCGGCATAGAACTCCAGCGTTCCCGTCTTGGAGGTCAGCGATACGGTATGTGCGTCCTTCTTCCTGATGCGGGTACCCTTGTTACATTCCACGTTGACGAAATATACCACTCCGTCGACAACCCTCGTGATGAGTGCTCCCCGTCCATCGACAGACAGCTCGGTGGTATGCTTGTCCTCTGCTTCCCAGTTGCAGGCGTCGTCGCTGTGTGCTCCCGTAGGATAAGGGAACCGCAACACCACCTCGATGGTGCTGTCAGACTCAATGTGTGACGCTATGACGTCATTGTCGGGGTCGCACACCGTCATGACGTGATACTTATGACCAGCATACCTGAACGTGCTCTCTACCTTTCCCGTCCACATGTCGAGCGTCTCGTCGACATCTGTGACGAGGGCTGGCGTGTCGAAGGCAAAGCCTATCGTTCCGAGATGCAGCCTGTGGGGGTTCTGCCGGAAATAGTTGGATGCATCCTTCTGCCGTCCGTTCTCCTTGAACTGTGCGGCGTAATATTCCTCATGTCCCCGATGGAAGTCGCGTGCCACCAGGGTCTCCGAGTGCTTGTAATGCTTCTTGTTGGGAAACGAGTGCCACCCCCAGTCGCTCATTGTTCCGAGCGGCACCCCCTTGCTGTACAGCTCCGGGAATGTCTGCAGTCCTGTGGCGTCAACCGTAAAGGCAAACCCTCCGTTGCCGACGGTTAGCGATGCCAAGGTATCAATGGCCGTAACATGTGGGTTATGGCGTGTGACCACTTTCTTTCTGTCTATACTCTCTTTTGCCGTCAACGACATGGCTATGCAGACGAGGAATAAAATAGACCAAGCTTTTCTCATTATTAATAATAGCAGTGATTAAGGCAGAAGCCAAAGGTTAGTTGAAATGATGCCAACGATATAGCAGGCAATTATGTTTTGCAAAAATATAAAATGTTTTCTGAATGTACAAGCAAAAATTAGTTAAAAAAGCATGTCCGTTCGGTTCTAATTATTATCTTTGCAAATAAATCAGCTCACATAGTATGATGCTGGCGCATTTTTGCGCCAATACACGTAGTTACATATATTAAATCATAAAAAACAAGTATTATGCTTAACAAGAAAGTTGAAGAGGCTATCAATGCCCAGATTAACGCAGAGATGTGGTCAGCCTATCTCTATCTCTCAATGGCAGCATACTGCCACGGCAACGGCCAGCCAGGTATGGCCAACTGGTTTGAGATTCAGTTCCGCGAGGAGCAAGACCACGCAAAGATTTTGTTCAACTATGTAGTATCACGCGGTGGCGTGGTGACGCTGCGCCCTATCGACGCCGTACCAACAACTTGGGACTCGGTACTGGCCGTATTTGAGAACACTCTTGCCCACGAGCAGAAGGTGACCTCACTCATCAACGACCTTTTCGCCCTGACAACCCAGGAGAACGACTATGCTACACAGAGCATGCTGAAATGGTTCATCGACGAGCAGGTGGAGGAAGAGGAAAATGCCCAGACCATCATCAACAACCTGAAGATGATAAAGGACAACGGATATGGACTGTACATGCTCGACAAGGAACTTGGCACACGCACGTACTCAACCCCCTCACCTCTTGCCAAGGGTGAATAATCAGAAAGGAGTTATGACAGGAGCTTGCTGCCTGTCATAACTCCTTTATTTAAACTTCGCAAGTAGTAAAAAGGAGAAAAGTGAAGATAAGAGGAGATAAATGACGTATGTTTAAGCACATGCGAAACTTTAACTCCTTTATAATATTCAACGAATCAAACTATTGAGTTATCACCATAATTATTATAACCTAAAACCATTACTACGAAATCATATGAGACGACTCTTATTATCAACTTTTTTTCTTCTTTCCGCAACACTGACATTCGCTGCCGACATAGTAACCGCAGAGGGCGCATGGTGCTGGTTCGCTGACTCCAGAGCCATTCACTACCAGAATGACGGAGGCACGATAAACGCCTCATACATAGGATATATCGACGTTCACGGAAACGTGAAGGCCACACAGGTGGACTGGCTCACCAACCGCCGCACGGAAGTGCTCGTAAGAAGCTATTTCCAGCCCGACGACCACAACAACCCCACATTCCTCGTACTACCCGACGAGAGGATAATGATATTCTATACACGTCATACCGACGAGCCGAAGATATGGTACCGCATATCACAGAAGCCCGGTGACATCACTCTGCTCGGAGAAGAGAAATACATCGCCGTAGCGAACAACACCACCTATCCGTCACCTTTCATCCTCAGCGATGACCCGGAGCACATATACCTCTGCTGGCGAGGCATCAACTGGCATCCCACTATGGCAAGGCTCACCATGCCCGACGAGAACGACAACGTAAAGGTGGACTTCGGCCCGAAGCAGATTGTACAGAGCACGGGCGCAAGGCCATACGCAAAATACTACAGCAACGGCAAGGACAAGATATACCTGACATATACCACCGGACACCCTGACAACGAATATCCCAACTGGCTGTACTTCAATGTTATTGACGTGAACAAGGGCAATGGCCCGATACTGAAGGACATCAAGGGCAACACTCTGAAGAACGTTGCTGACGGTGTGTTCAACGTAAACAAGACTGACAGCTATGCAACAACATACCCCTACACCGTGGTCGACAAGACCGCCAACTGCCGCAACTGGGTATGGCAGATAGCACTCGACAAGGATGAGAACCCCGTGATAGCACTCACGCACATCGACAATGCCAAGACCACACACGTGTACCACTATGCACGATGGACCGGAACGGCATGGAGAGACACATGGGTACAGTATGGCGGCCACGCTTTCCACCAGAACTGGAACTCAACCGAACGCTGCTACTCCGGCGGCATGGCACTTGACCCAGACAACATAAACGACCTGTATCTCTCCATTCCAACCACCAACGGACAATACAACAAGGACGGAGTATACGAGATATGGAAATATGTCATCGACGACGAGGGAAAGGTTGCATCGCAGGAGCTGCTGACCACCAACTCCGCAAAGAACAACATGCGCCCATTCGTGCTGCCCGGCTCCGCACACAGCACGCTGAGACTGACATGGATGAACGGTGACTACTATTACTGGATGGTGAACAAGAACTATCCCAAGGGATACCCGACAGGCATCATGGCCGACGCCACACTGCCCAGACAGACCGTAGACCTGAAAGCTGGAGAGGGAGCACAGAACGGAGACGCCAATTTCTCAATAACTAAGTTCGCATACCCCGATGCCGACAACTACAAGGGTACACTCTTCAATGTAGGCGACATAGAGATAGGACTGGGCAGCGACAGCAAGCTGTATGTAACCATCAACGGCACCAAGCATACCAGCAGCTGCGCCTTCCTGACATCCGACGACTGGGCAACCACATCTACCGGAACATCGGGAGACTTCCATCCTACCAAGATTGCGTCTGCAGCCATCACACTCATCTACGACGGTGAGTATCTGTACGTATACCGCAACGAGATGCTCGAGATGAAAATCCCTGCTGAGGGCCTGACATTCTCAACTGTTGCCGACGGTGACATCAAAGGCGACATCAGGACATGGGGCAGAGCACTCAACCAGGACGAGATGGACCAGATGAAGCAGCTGCTTGCCGCAAGCATGGTAACAGTACCGCAGACTGTCACAACGGACATCGTGCTGCCGGAAACAGCTGGTGGCACACCAGTGGTATGGACATCGTCTGACGAGAGCATCATCACCACTACTGGTATCGTAAACCTGCCGGCAACAGAGACACAGGTAACCCTCACCGCCACCATCGGCAACACGGTGAGGGAATTCACCACCACCGTACTGCCCCGCAACATCGCAAACAACCTCCTGGCAAGATACGACTTCGAGACCAACGACACGTTTGCTGAAGGCAATACCACCTACGTCACCGACCTGAGCGGCAACGGCAACCACATGACGGTGATGGGATCGGCAAAGGTTGACGGAACGCTCAATCTCAGCAGCAACCAGCCGACGGCATTCTCTACTAACGGCTATGGCCTGGCTCCCAAAGGCCTGCTCAAGGGGCTTCGCTCATATACTTTCATCATCGATGCCAACCTGTCAAACCGCGGAAAGATGCCACGCTTCTATGACTTCGGTGCCAACAACGGCAACAGCGTATTCTGCCGCATAAACTCAAGCTTCAAATATGGAGCGGGAGAGAAGCTGGGCGGAGGCACGACGCTGATGGTAGAGGCAGCATCAGCCACGCAGCCACTTAACGAGACCGTGACTGTGGCCGTGACATTCGATGCCGCAACGAAGACAACTACTATATATGCCAACGGCAAGCAGGTGGCGCAGGGAACGAACGTCACATATGAGGCATGGCAGGCAGCACCTAACGGCAACGACGGAAGAAACTACATTGGACGTACACAATGGTGGGACAACAACAGAGACAACGGTGATGTTGTCGGCACACTCGACAACTTCCGCCTCTATGACATCGCACTCACCGCAGAGGAAATAGCCAACGTGACATCTGACATCAAGGCATGCACCAAACCGCTGACAGACAGCTGCGCACTATACTCCATCAATGGCATACGGTTGGAGACTGAGCCATCAAGGGGGATGTTCATAAAGTCTGGAAAGAAAATGATAAAATAAAAAGGTGCATACTGTACTCGCAAATCTGAATTCATGTATGTGATATCGCGCTGTAGGCGTTTCTGCGCCTACAGCGCGTGCTGCTTATAGTATCTGATGCGTTATAAAGGTATGCGTCCGGTCTGAGCAAGAGCTCACCAAAAAAACGGGGCATTTCTTTGCAATGTCTGTGAATTGTCGTAAATTTGCAGCTGCAAACTTATAACACACCAATACAGACAATGGCAAACTTAAGATTCGAGGTTGTTGCAGAAGCCTTCAGGAAAAGGCCCGCAGACGTTATTGCTCCCGTGGAGAGACCATCGGAATATTTCGGCAAATATGTCTTCAACAGGGCCAAGATGTACAAGTATCTCCCCGCAGATGTCTATACCAAGCTAATTGATGTCATGGACAATGGTACCAGACTCGACCGCTCGATAGCCGACGCCGTAGCAAGAGGAATGAGACAATGGGCCGAGGAAAACGGAGTGACACACTATACCCACTGGTTCCAACCACTCAACGAGGGTACTGCCGAGAAACATGATGCCTTCATAGAGCACGACGGCAAGGGAGGAATGATAGAGCAATTCTCCGGCAAACTGCTCGTGCAGCAGGAACCCGATGCGTCCAGCTTCCCTTCTGGCGGCATACGCAACACTTTCGAAGCCCGTGGCTATTCCGCATGGGACCCCACATCGCCTGTCTTCATCATTGACGACACTCTCTGTATACCAACCATCTTCATATCATACACCGGCGAGGCTCTCGACTACAAGGCTCCTCTGCTGCGCTCACTACATGCCGTTAACGTGGCTGCCACAGCAGTATGCCACTATTTCTATCCGGAGGTGAAGAAGGTGCAGACCAACCTCGGATGGGAACAGGAATACTTCCTCGTCGACGAGAGTCTCTATTCTGCACGCCCCGACCTCATGCTCACCGGGCGTACCCTCATGGGCCACGACTCTGCCAAGAACCAGCAGATGGACGACCACTACTTTGGTACTATCCCTGAGCGCGTGCAGGCATTCATGAAAGACCTTGAGACTTCCGCACTGGAGCTGGGCATACCATGCAAGACACGTCACAACGAGGTGGCACCAAACCAGTTTGAGCTGGCACCAATCTACGAGGAGTGCAATCTTGCCGTAGACCACAACATGCTGTTGATGAGCCTCATGAAGAAAGTCGCCCACAAGCACAGCTTCAGGGTTCTGCTGCACGAGAAGCCTTTCGACGGTGTCAACGGCTCGGGCAAGCACAACAACTGGAGCCTCGTGGCCGACAATGGCGTGCTGCTGCATGCAGCAGGCAAGAACGGTGAGGACAACCTGCGCTTCGTGGTCTTCATCGTGGAAACACTGATGGCCGTATACCGGCACAACGGACTGCTTAAGGCATCGGTCATGAGCGCCACCAACGACCACCGACTGGGTGCCAACGAGGCACCACCTGCCATCATATCGTCATTCCTCGGCAAGCAGCTCAGCGACCTGCTCGACCATATAGAGAAAGCCGACAAGGCCGAACTGTTCAACCTTGCTGGCAAACAGGAGATGAAGCTCGACATACCGGAAATACCAGAGCTGATGATAGACAATACCGACCGTAACCGCACGTCACCGTTCGCCTTCACGGGCAACCGCTTCGAATTCCGTGCCGTAGGCTCGGAGGCCAACTGCGCCAGTGCGATGATAGTTCTCAATACGGCGATGGCAGAGGCTCTGACCGATTTCAAGAAACGCGTCGATGCCCTTATTGCAAATGGTGAGGACCAGACGAGCGCAATCATAGACATTGTGCGCGAGGACATAGTAACCTGCAAGGCCATCAGGTTCGACGGCAACGGATATAGCGACGAATGGAAGAAAGAGGCCCAGCGCCGCGGACTCGACTGCGAGGCTTGCTGCCCCATCTGCTTCGACAGGTATCTCGACAAGGACAGCATCAGGATGTTCGAGACCATGAACGTCATGAAACGCAACGAGCTCGAGGCACGCAACGAGGTGAAATGGGAGACATACACAAAGAAGATACAGATAGAGGCACGTGTCATGGGCGACCTCTCAATGAACCATATCATCCCCGTAGCCACACACTATCAGAGCCGGCTGGCCAAGAACGTTGAGGGCATGATGAATATCTTCGGTCCTGACGAGGGCAAGCAGCTGACGGCACGCAACGTGAAGATTATAAAGGAAATTGCCGAGCGTACTCAGATTATAGAGACGGGCGTGGAGGAACTCATCAAGGCACGCAAGCTTGCCAACAAGATTGAGTGCGAGAGGCAGAAGGCCATCGCCTACCACGACACCGTAGTCCCAAAGATGGAGGAAATACGATACCATATAGACAAACTGGAACTTATCGTAGCCGATGAACTTTGGACACTGCCAAAATACCGTGAGTTGCTGTTCATAAGATAACAAGAAGAGAACAACGTTGACGGTTGCCAATGACATATAGCCATTCCAATGGGCTTACAGGCAACTCCAGCAGGATTAGCAACGTACATTAACGTGAGTTCGACGAAATATTAAGGCGCTGCTCGGAAAGTGTACTGGCACAAGTTCCATGCCAAGAAGCTGTGTATCAATGTACAACGTACATTAGATACACAGCTTTCATTGTTTTGAATTCATCGAGCTCACGTTGTTTTGATTACAACGAATTGTATGGGCTCAGTGGAAAAAACATGGGGATGGGGTCACTCGCAAATAAAGGCAATGCTTTGCGTAGGCAGATGCAAAGCTTTGCGTAGGCAGATGCAAAGCTTTGCGTGGGCAGATGCAAAGCTTTGCGTGGGCGGATGCAAAGCTTTGCGTGAGCGGATGCAAAGCTTTGCGTGAGAGTTGGGCTGAACTGGCACTGAAATGTCTGTCCTATTCTGGATAAGATAAAAGGGGGAAAGACTCACCCTACGGGGCACTTAGCCCCCAGGAAATTTCTACTGAACCATAATTACTACGTGGGTCAAGACTGTTAATTTCATTTCCTACAAGGCTACATCAATTATTTCATTATGATGTTCCAACGACTGATTGATGTTATTAGTCAGGGGCAATCATTACCAAAAAGTATCAGAAGCAAAGAAGACAAATAATGCATAAAAAACGGCAAAAATGGCGGTGTGTACGTACACAGCCGTTGATTCATATCAAGAAAGAGGCATTTTTATAGAAAAAGGAAGGCTCTGATATTGTTGGAATAGGATAATGGTTGTACCTTTGCATCGTCAAAAGGTTAATATATTGTTTAGGTTAGTAGTAATAGATTTAGGTTTTTAGTTATTAGGTAAAGATTGTTTTGATAGGTATTGTGAAGGCTGACCTCGTGAGAAGTTGCCGACACGCTTTAAGGAAAAAAAAGATTTAGTTCAGGAAACACATTTTTAGGGGGTATTCTTCCCCCACCCACATCAGAAGTGCACGGCTTTGCAGAACAACATCTGTCAGCTGTGCACTTCTGATGCTTTTTTAGGAAATGAAGGTGCCTTTTCCCGGAAACGTTTCCCTGCCTCTCGAACCACTCTTAATCCCTTCTGAAGATATCACGGGTGTATACTTTCTCCTGCACGTCATCAAGGCATGTGTCGTAGCGGTTGGCGATGATGGCCCTGCTTTCGGCCTTGAACACGTCGAGGTCGTTAACCACCCTGCTACCGAAGAAGTAGCTGCCGTCCTGTAGCGTGGGCTCGTAGATTATTACCTCTGCGCCCTTGGCCTTGATACGCTTCATGATACCCTGTATGGCCGACTGCCGGAAGTTGTCGGAGTTGGACTTCATCGTAAGCCTGTAGACTCCAACCGTAATGGACGAGTTACTTATTGTGGACGAAAGCGGATTGTACTCGTTGTTCTCTGAATAGGCATACCACCCAGCCTTACGGAGGACAGCATCAGCTATATAGTCCTTTCGCGTGCGGTTGCTCTCCACGATAGCCTCGATAAGGTTCTCTGGCACATCCTTGTAGTTGGCCAACAGCTGCTTGGTGTCCTTGGGCAAGCAGTAGCCGCCATACCCGAACGACGGGTTGTTGTAGTGTGAGCCGATACGCGGGTCCAGTCCCACACCATTGATGATGCTTCTGGTGTCGAGGCCCTTCATCTCCGCATAGGTGTCCAACTCGTTGAAGTAGCTTACCCTTAGTGCCAGATAGGTATTAGCGAAGAGCTTCACGGCCTCAGCCTCCTTCACACCCATGAACAGCACCCTGTCAGTCTCTCCTGTCAGTGGCAGACAGCCCTCGGGGTTAAGTTCGTCTGCTATCATCGAACCTTCAATAAGCAGAGATGCGAAAACCCTTGCGGCCTCCCTCATCCTCTCTACATCCGTCACCTTCAGAATAGCCTCGTTCTCGACCGTAAACTCCGGACGGTCAATAATCTTGGGATACCCAACGATGATGCGGCTTGGATAGAGGTTATCGTACAGAGCCTTGCTCTCACGGAGGAATTCTGGAGAGAACAGCAGATTAAGGCGGCTAACGCCCTTGGCAGCGTATTTCTGGTATAGGCTTCGTGTGTAACCAACGGGGATGGTCGACTTGATGACCATTACGGCATCAGGATTGACCTCAAGTACCATGTCTATGACATCCTCTATATGGTGTGTGTCGAAGAAGTTCTTCACCGGGTCATAGTTGGTTGGTGCGGCAATGACCACGAAGTCGGCATCGCTATATGCCTGCCTGCCATCGAGAGTAGCCGTGAGGTCAAGCCTTACAGGCCTCACTCCGTCGGATGGCAGCGACTGTCCTTCCTCCATGGCACGGAACAACCTGTTGCCGGCAAGAAATTTCTCGATATACTCATCCTGTATTGGCGAGATACCTTTGTTTATTTTCTCAACCTTCTCAGGCACTACGTCAACAGCCGTGACGTGATGGTGCTGGCTCAGCAAAGTCGCTATGCTCAGTCCGACATAGCCAGTGCCTGCCACTGCTATTCTGATGTCTTTGAAATCTTTCATACAATAGTGTAAAATACGAATTATTCTGATTAATCACTTTTCCTACGCAAATGTAGGAAAAAGTTCCCTAACCTACAAACTATCACCGATAATTGTGACAAAAATCCCTCTTTTTCCGCATATTCCTCATAATACAGGAGCACACCTTATACAAACTCACAACTTTAACCTGCATTATTCATACATGTTCCTACTACAAGGTCAAACTGGCAGCACCTCACGTGGTACTGGCTCAGTCTTCCTCTCAAAAAAATAGGATTTATAAAGCTACAAAAAAGCGTACCCCTCACATAGGAAGAGTACGCTATTCTTATCAAAGAGTGAATGCTTATACCTCCGCAAACGCCTTCTCCTCAGCCGCCGCAATAATGTCCTCGCGGCTTTGAGGCTTTGAGCTGATGTCGCTCAGGTCAAATTCCTCACTGGTGCTGTCGTGAATGTCGATAGCTTGTGGCTGAACCTCTTCGTTGGTCTGCGGCGCTTCCTCCTGTATGGTATCGTTCTGAACAATGATGAAATCCTCTTTGACCTCGGTATTGGGAACTGTCTCTACAGGCATTTCCTCCATCTTAGTCCTGTTGGCCTTTGCCTCGAATATCTGGTCGATGAACTGCGGCTTCCTTCTCAGCTTTTCCAAAGTCAGCTTGCTTGCGGCCTGCTGGCTTTCTTTCTTGCTGAATCCCTTTGCTGAGCATCCTTCAATGCCCTCCATCATAACCTTGAACTCAAAGATGGGATTTCCGCTCTTGTCTTTGTCCTGCTTCACCAGCTCGTATGTGAGCCTTACCTTGTTTTTCTGTGCCCACTCTATGAGCTTGCTCTTGAAGTTGACTTCCTTGTAGGCAACCTTGTCGATGTTGATCATTTTAGCGAGTATGCGCTTGCTCATGAACCGCATGCACGCATCATAACCCTGGTCGAGATATATAGCCCCGACAAGGGCCTCGAAAGCGTTGCCTCCCATGTAGCTGTTATGCGATGACGAGTGGCCAGAGCTCAGTATGAGCTGGTTGATTCCCATTTCCTGGGCAAGTTTGTTCAGGGTGTCCCTTTGCACGAGCTTACTCCTGGTGTTGGTCAGGAAGCCCTCGCGCTTGCCTGGGAAATGCTGGTATACGATGTCGCCCACAATAGCATCGAGGATGGCGTCGCCCAAAAACTCAAGCCTCTCGTTGTTGACGGGCTTGCCCTTGGCGTTTCGTCTCATGACGCTCTTGTGCATCAGAGCCAGTTTGTAGAAGCTGATATCGTGAGGATAAAAACCGATGATGTCGAACAAAGAAGAATAAAGCTCCTTCTCCTTACGGAAAGGGAGCTTTATCCGGTCAATAATGTTATTCAGCATACTTCTTGAATACAACGCATGCATTATGACCACCAAAGCCGAAGGTGTTGCTCAATGCGGCACGTACCTCGCGCTTCTGAGCTTTGTTGAACGTGAAGTTCAGATTGTAGTCAAGCTCAGGATCCAGGTCATCGTCATCGTGATTGATAGTTGGTGGAATGATATCGTTCTTGACAGCAAGGATGCATACCATAGCCTCAACAGCTCCAGCGGCACCGAGGAGGTGTCCTGTCATACTCTTTGTAGAGCTGATGTTGAGCTTATATGCTGACTCACCAAACACGTCCTTGATGGCCTTGGCCTCGGAGATGTCTCCTACGTGGGTAGACGTACCATGAACGTTGATGTAGTCGATATCCTCCGGCTTCATGCCAGCGTCCTCCAGCGCACGCTCCATTACGAGCTTGGCACCGAGACCCTCTGGATGTGAGGCCGTGATGTGGTAAGCGTCCGCGCTCTCACCCTCGCCAACCATTTCGGCATAAATCTTTGCTCCACGTGCCTTAGCGTGCTCGAGTTCCTCAAGTACTATACAACCAGCACCCTCGCCCATTACGAAACCGTCGCGGCTTGCGCTGAACGGACGGCTTGCGCGCTCTGGGTCATCGTTGCGTGTGGAGAGAGCCTTCATAGCGTTGAAGCCTCCTACTCCGCATGCGCATATTGCAGCCTCAGCGCCACCAGAAACGATAACATTGGCTTTGCCAAGACGTATCAGGTTGAAAGCGTCTGCAATGGCGTTGCTTGATGATGCGCACGCACTTGTGGTTGTGTAGTTAGGGCCGTGGAAACCGAAGTGGATGCTTATCTGTCCGGAAGCGATGTCGGCAATCATCTTCGGTATGAAGAATGGGTTGAACTTGGGGCCGTCCTCCGAGTGCTTTCCATAATAGGAAACCTCGTCCTCGAAAGTCTTTATACCACCAATGCCCACGCCATAGACAACGCCGATACGGTTCTTGTCCACTTTATCCAAATCCAGTCCGGAGTCCTTCACACCCTGCATAGCCGAAATCATGGCCAGCTGTGTGTAACGGTCGAGCTTGCGTGCCTCCTTGCGGTCAATGTAGTCATTGATATTGAGGTTCTTAATCTCGCAAGCGAACTGTGTCTTAAACAGCGAACTATCGAAATGGGTAATAGGCGCAGCACCGCTCTTGCCGGCAAGCAGGTTCTCCCAAGTCTCCTCAGGAGAGTTGCCAACCGGTGTAACGGCACCGAGACCTGTTACTACTACTCTCTTTAATTCCATTAAGGCTTATATTAGTTGGCGTAACCCTCGATGTAAGAAATAGCGTCGCCAACGGTCTGTATGGTCTCAGCCTTATCGTCTGGAATAGAAATGCCAAACTCCTTCTCAAATTCCATGATGAGCTCTACAGTGTCGAGAGAGTCTGCACCAAGGTCGTTGGTGAAGCTTGCCTCAGCCTTTACCTCTGCCTCATCTACACCAAGTTTGTCAACGATAATAGCCTTTACTTTAGATTCAATTTCTGACATAATTGTAACTTTTAAAAATGAATAAATGTATTTCCTAATAAAAACTGGGTGCAAAGGAACGAATTTTATTTGATACTGGCAAATATTTTTTCATAAAAAGGCACTCAACCTGCACATTTACCCTATGTTTGTGCATAAAAAATGCTTTTTACATGCCTTTTGTTGGCCGTTTCATTTTTTATTCCTATCTTTGCAGTTGACAGCACCTGACAGTCCAAGAAGCATTCGTGCACCGCCTTGCCTGCTCTGCTGTAGTATATAAGAAAACCTTAAAACAACTAACGCAATGTCATTCACTGAACACTGTAATCTGATTTTCAATCAGGCCATTAGAGACTACCACGTAACGGACAATATCGATACGCCTATCAACAATCCCTACGACAGGGACTCCATAGAGAACAGGCTTTACCTGAAATGTTGGATAGACACCGTACAGTGGCATTTCGAGGATATCATCCGCGACCCGCATATCGAGCCGCTTGAGGCGCTTGCGCTGAAAAGGAGGATTGACCGCAGCAATCAGGACAGGACAGACCTTGTCGAGCAGATTGACTCCTATTTCCGTCAGAAATACTCTGACGTCAGCGTGCAGCCGGACGCAAGGATAAACACCGAGAGCCCCGCATGGGCTGTAGACAGACTGTCGATACTTGCCCTGAAAATCTATCACATGAGGGAGCAGGTTGAGCGCAAGGACGCTTCTGAGGAGCATGTGCAGAAATGCCAGGCCAAGCTCAACGTGCTGCTTGAACAGCAGGTGGACCTCGGCACAGCCATAGACCAGCTTCTTGAGGACATAGAGGCAGGAAGGAAGTATATGAAAGTATACCGCCAGATGAAGATGTACAACGACCCGTCTACCAATCCCATTCTTTACAATAATAAGAAGTGAAAGCCGAACACATCCTTGTCATACGGTTCTCGGCACTGGGTGACGTGGCCATGGCTGTGCCCGTAGTGTACTCTCTTGCACACCAATATCCCCATGTGCGCATAACGGTTCTGAGCAGGCCCATAGCAAAGGCTTTCTTTCAGGACCTTGCTCCCAATGTCAGCTTCATGGAGGCCGACATCAAGGGTGAGTATCGTGGCGTCAAGGGACTGAACGCACTGTACAGGCGGCTTACAGCCAAGCATTTCACGGCTGTTGCCGACTTGCACAACGTGCTGCGGTCTGACTATCTGCGTATGAGGTTCAACATCGACTTCTACAAAGTGGCTCATATCGACAAGCACAGAGTCGGTAAGTATCTCCTTACGTCGAAGAACAAGAAGAAGCTGACGCAGCTGCCCACCTCCTTCGAGAACTACTCTGAGGTGCTCGCCAAGCTTGGATATCCCGTGAAACTCGACTTCACGTCCATCTTCCCCAAAGAAGGCGGCAACCTGCGCCTTCTCTCCGACAAGATTGGCGAGAAGAAAGCTTTCCAGCAGTGGATAGGCATTGCACCATTCTCCGCCCACAAGGGTAAGACATATCCCCTGGAACTTATGGAGAAGGTGGTGGCCATCATCGTGAGCCGACACCCCTCATGCCGCATATTCTTCTTTGGAGGAGGGCGTGAGGAGATGGAAATTCTGGACAACATGGCCAGCAAGTCTCACAACTGCGTAAACGCCTCTGGACTTCTTAGTGGCATGCGTGACGAGCTTATACTGATGAGCCATCTTGACGTGATGGTCTCCATGGACAGTGCCAACATGCACATGGCATCATTGGTAAACTGTCCCGTAGTGAGCATCTGGGGTGCCACACATCCTTATGCAGGATTTGTGGGATGGGGACAGAAAGATGAGAACTTCGTGCAGCTTGACATGCCGTGCCGTCCGTGCAGCATCTATGGCAGCAAGCCCTGCATGCGTGGCGACTACGCCTGCCTGTCGGGGATAGCACCGGAAATCATTGCCGATAAGGTAGAGAGTCTGCTGTAGAGAGTTTTTCTCCTCTAAAGACAGGTGACACACATATATATATAATATACACAAACATCAACTAAACATTAAAATTACACATTATGAAGAAGTACGTATGTGACATTTGCGGGTACATCTATGACCCTGTAAACGGTGATCCAGACAGTGGAATTGCTCCAGGAACAGCATTCGAGGATATTCCAGACGACTGGGTATGTCCGCTATGCGGTGTAGGAAAGGATGACTTCTCTGTTGTAGAGGAATAATTCCAGGCTTGCTTTTCCAAGGCCAAACACCCATGCATTTGGGACATCCTTATTATGACACGGACCATATAGACTGACAATTCAGTTTGTTCACAACATTTAACACCATGGCGTGCAAGATTTATGCCGTCATGGTGTTTAATAATTGAAGTTGACAAGTAAAATAATAATAACTGATTTTATAACAATTCAAAATAGTATAATAAAAATGAGAAAATTCAAAGTTTTATCTTTATTAGTTTGTTGCCTCGCAACAACATTTATGTCATCATGCCTTGGTGACGATGATGGCAATTCAGGACTCTCCCCCGAGCAGGTGGGACAATGTCTGAACGCTATAAAAGGTAGGTATACTGGTGAGATGGTTTATGCCTCAACCAATCCCGATAACGCCAAGGACAATACCGATACCTTGCAGATTGCATGGACCGTGATGGCTACAGACACCACCCTCACCATATACAATTTCCCAGCAGCGCGAATAGCAAGTAGTATCGATGACCAGAAAGTTGCCGACGCTCTTGTAGATGCCATGCCTGCAGACGTGATATCAAAACTCTATTTCTTCAACAACTCTCCCATCAGCTTCATGATGTACCCTGGCCCTGTAACGTACGAGGTGAACTATGGTGGTGAGGACCATAAGGTTACCGCCTACTTCTATGCGGGCAACTATTCGTTTGGCCTTCATTCAGCCACTGCCAAGAAGATGCAGATGCAGTTGATACTTGGAGGAGTGTATTTTGATGACGACCTTAAGACAAACCACTTGAAAGAGAACAAGATATTCGTATTCAGCAGCAAGTGGTAACGCCAGTCGGTTTCCGAAAAAAAATACCATTCATAACTCAAGTCTTAATTTGTTTGTGGACATGTGATAGCTCGATTGCAAAATAGACTGATTGTAATCAGAGTCCACATTTTTTGGGCCAGACGGTATTAGTGATAATATTGTCTGGCCCAATTTATGTGACGCGATTACCAACGCAAATAATAAAAAAAGACACTATCTTTGGATAAGACCGGCGGCACTCGGACGTGTAAAGCCAAAAAAAGTCCTTTTTGTTTTGACATGTCACTCGTTTGCACTATCTTTGCAGCTAAGAACAATTAAGCTTAATTTTTTAGATGGAACAGAAAAAATTCAAGAGAACTACCGTTACGGCAGCTCTTCCATACGCCAATGGCGGCGTACACATTGGCCATTTGGCCGGCGTATATGTTCCGGCAGACATATACGTGAGATACCTGAGACTCAAGGACCAGGACGTAATCTTCATAGGAGGCTCCGACGAGCATGGTGTACCCGTGACCATCAGGGCACGCAAGGAGGGCATCACCGTCCAGGAAGTTGTCGACAGGTATCACAAGCTGATAAAGAAGTCGTTCGAGGACTTCGGCATCTCCTTCGACATCTACAGCCGCACCACTTCCAGCATACACCATAAGTTTGCCTCCGACTTTTTCCGCACGCTCTACGATAAGGGTGAGCTTGACGAGATTACTGAGCTTCAGTATTGCGACGAGGTTACAGGCGAGTTCCTAACCGACCGCAACATCGTGGGCACATGCCCGAGATGCGGTGCTGAGGGAGCATACGGCGACCAGTGCGAGAAGTGCGGCGCCACGCTGTCGCCCGACGAGCTTATAAACCCCACCAACAAGAACAATCCCGGTCACGGCCTTGTGAAGAAGCCCACCAAGAACTGGTATCTCCCTCTTGGAAAATATCAGGACTGGCTGAAGAAATGGATCCTGGACGAGCACAAGGAGTGGCGCTCCAACGTCTATGGACAATGCAAGAGCTGGCTCGACATGGACCTCCAGCCGCGCGCCATGACCCGCGACCTCGACTGGGGAATACCAGTGCCCGTGGAGGGCGCAGAGGGAAAGGTACTCTACGTATGGTTCGACGCCCCCATCGGATATGTGTCAAACACCAAAGAGCTGTGTGACTCGCAGCCAGAAAAATGGGGCTCCTGGGAAAAATGGTGGAAAGACGAGGACACCCGACTTGTGCATTTCATCGGCAAGGACAACATAGTCTTCCACTGCCTCATATTCCCCACCATGCTCAAGGCTCACGGCGGATATATCCTGCCAGACAACGTGCCGGCCAACGAGTTCCTCAATCTGGAGAACGACAAGATATCGACCTCACGCAACTGGGCAGTATGGCTCCATGAGTATCTCGCTGACCTGCCAGGCAAGCAGGACGTGCTCCGATATGTCCTTACGGCCAACGCTCCCGAGACCAAGGACAACAACTTCACCTGGAAGGATTTCCAGGAGCGCAACAATTCCGAGCTTGTGGCCATCTACGGCAACTTTGTAAACCGCGCCCTGCAGCTTACCAAGAAATACTGGAACGGCATCGTGCCCGCATGCGGCGAGCTTGCCGATGTCGACATTGCCGCCATCAACGAGTTCAAGGATGTCAAGGAGAAGGTGGAGCAATACCTCGACGCATTCAAATTCCGCGAGGCACAGAAGGAGTGCATGAACCTCGCACGCATAGGCAACAGATATATCACCGAGTGTGAGCCATGGAAAGTATGGAAAACCGACCCGAAGCGCGTGGAGACTATACTGAATATCTCCCTGCAGCTTGTCGCCAACCTCGCCATAGCCTTCGAGCCTTTCCTACCCTTCTCTTCTGCCAAGCTCCGCTCACTCATCAACATGGAGGGATGCGAGTGGACAAGCCTCGGCAGCACGGAGCTGCTCAAGGCAGGCCACCAGCTGGCTGAGCCGGAACTGCTCTTCGAGAAGATTGAGGACGATGTCATACAGAAGCAGCTTGACAAGCTCGAGGCCACAAAGAAGGAGAATGAGGCTGCTGAATATGTTGCAGCACCTCTGAAACCAACGGTAGACTTCGAGGACTTTGAGAAGCTTGACATAAGGGTTGGACATGTCAAGGACTGCCAGAAGGTGAAGAAGAGCAAGAAACTGCTGCAGTTCACCATCGACGACGGCAGCGGCACCGACCGCACCATCCTCAGCGGCATAGCAGCCTATTACGAGCCCGAGCAGCTCATTGGCAAGGATGTACTCTTCGTAGCCAATTTCGCACCAAGGAAGATGATGGGCATCGAGAGCCAGGGAATGATACTCAGTGCCGTCAACTACGACGGCAACCTCACCGTGACCTCACTGCTTGGCAAGGTAAAGCCGGGCAGCACAGTGGGATAGGACGAAGGGCGAAGGGCGAAGGACTAAAGGTAAAGGACTAAAGGTAAAGGACTCTCACTCAAACCCCTCAGACCCCTCAGACCCCTCGATAATGGTATCATTAATCATTAATCATCAATCATCAATCATCAATCCCCCCCCCCTCAACCCCCTCAGATAATATAGAACAACAATAACCAAAAGTATGAAGAAAATAATGACTCTGGCCTTGCTGCTTGTTATGGCAGTGGCGGCCAACGCGCAGATGCTCGACCCCGTGAAGTTCACCGTCACGCTGAAGACGGGCAACACCGCAGAGGGCGAGATAGTATTTACCGGCAAGATAGACAAGGGGTGGCACGTATACTCCACAGGGCTTGGCAATGACGGCCCTGTATCAGCCACATTCAATGTCACAAAGCTTGATGGAGTACAACTTGTAGGCAAGCTGCAGGCCAAGGGCAACGAGATTTCCAATTTCGACCCGCTCTTCGGCATGAAGCTGAGATATTTCGAGAACAGCGTGCAGTTTGTCCAGAAGGTGAAGTTCACCAAGCCTGAATATACCATTGACGCCTACCTTGAGTTTGGCGCGTGCAACGACGAGAACTGCATGCCACCAACATCTGTAGACTTCAAGAAGAGCGGCAAGTCACCAGCTGTGGACAGCAAGCCGAAGAAGGAGCCTGCAGCAGAGGCTGCCACTGCAGAGCAGGCCAAGGCTGAGGAACAGCCCGCAGCCGAGCAGCCGGCTGACTCCGTTGCGGCAGACAGCACAACAGCAACGGTAGCCGCCACAGCACCAGACACCACGTCACTATGGAAGCCCGTGGTGAAGGAGCTGCAGGCTCTCGGCGGCAGCAGCGACAACATCGCCAACCATTCACTGCTCTACATCTTCCTAATGGGTATCATCGGCGGACTGCTGGCATTGGTCATGCCATGTATATGGCCCATCATACCAATGACCGTGAGCTTCTTCCTGAAGAGGGCGAAGGATGACAAGAAGAAAGGCATACGCGACGCCATCACCTATGGTATCTCCATCATTGTCATCTACCTTGCGTTGGGCATCATCATCACTCTCATCTTCGGACCGAGCAAGCTCAACGAGCTTTCTACGAACTCCATATTCAACATCTTCCTCTTCCTGCTTCTCGTAGTCTTTGCCCTGTCCTTCTTCGGATGGTTCGAGATAAAGCTGCCCGACGGATGGGCCAACTCCGTTGACACCAAGGCCTCCAACGCCACGGGACTGATATCCATCTTCCTCATGGCCTTCACCCTGGCTCTCGTGTCTTTCTCGTGCACGGCTCCCATCATCGGCCTGCTGCTCGTAGAGACCGTCACATCCGGCAACTGGATAGGCCCCGCCGTGGGAATGTTCGGCTTTGCCCTTGCCCTGGCTCTTCCGTTCACACTCTTCGCCATGTTCCCCTCGCTCCTCAAGTCTGCACCAAGGTCAGGCTCGTGGATGAACACCATAAAAGTGGTGCTTGGCTTCATCGAGCTCGCCTTCGCCCTTAAGTTCTTCTCCGTTGCCGACCTCGCATACGGATGGCACCTGCTCGACCGTGAGGTGTTCCTGTCTCTATGGATAGTAATCTTCGGTGCCCTTGGATGCTATCTTGTTGGATGGCTCAAGTTCCGCAGCGACGAGGTAGGTGGTGAGATTGAGCGTCCGATGCCCGTGGCGTGCATCATGCTCGGCCTGTGCTCGTTTGCCTTCACCGTCTACATGATACCAGGCCTGTGGGGTGCTCCCTGTAAGGCCGTCAGTGCCTTTGCCCCGCCCATCAACACCCAGGACTTCAACCTCAACACCAAGACCATTGAGGCAAAGTATACCAACTACGAAGAGGGCATGGCGGCAGCCAAGGCGCAGGGCAAGCCCGTACTCATCGACTTCACAGGCTTCGGCTGCGTAAACTGCCGCAAGATGGAGGCCGCCGTATGGACAGACCCGCAGGTGGCCGACAAGCTCACCAAGGACTACATCCTCATATCTCTCTTTGTCGATGACAAGACCAAGCTCGCCGAGCCTATTGAGGTTGAGCAGAACGGACAGAAACGCTCTCTGCGCACAGTGGGCGACAAGTGGAGCTATCTGCAGAGCATCAAGTTCGGCGCAAACGCACAGCCTTTCTACGTGGCCACCGATGCCGACGGCAACCCTCTCACAGGCAGCTTCTCCTACAAGGAGGATATTCCTGCATATCTTGACTTCCTGAACAAAGGACTCGACAATTTCCGCAAGTAAGTGATGCTCGACAAAGAAACTACAGACAGAATACTACTTCTGATAAACAAGGAGGTAGTCCCCGCAGTGGGATGTACGGAACCCATGGCCGTCGCCTTGTGCACGGCCAGGGCTGCCCAGCTTCTGGGACGCAGGCCTGAGAAGATAACCGCCGAGCTATCGGCCAACATCCTGAAGAACGCCATGGGTGTGGGCATACCGGGGACAGGAATGATCGGACTGCCCATAGCCATTGCTCTTGGTGCGCTGATTGGCAAGACCGAATACCAGCTCGAGGTTCTCAGAGACCTAACGCCGGAGGCCCTCCAGCAGGGCAAGAGCTTCATTGCCGATGACAGAATAGACATCATGCTCAAAAGCGGCAATACCGACAAGCTCTACATAGAGGTTACCTGTCAGGCCAATGGGCACATGGCCAAGGCCGTCATTGCTACCGGACATACCAATTTTGTCTACGAGGAAGCCGATGGCGAGGTGCTGCTCGACAACCGACAGACAGGCAGCCACGACGATGGCCCTGCCGACATAGCCCTTGACATGCGCATGGTCTACGACTTTGCCATGACCACCCCCGCGGAACGTCTAATGTTCATCCTCAAGACACGTGACTACAACATGAATGCCGCCGCCGAGAGCATAAAGGGCAACTACGGCCATTGCCTTGGAAAGACCATGGACAGGCCGCTCAGCCACGGCATCTTCGGCAACAGCATTTTCTCGCATATCATCTCCAAGACGGCATCAGCGTGTGACGCACGCATGGGAGGTGCCATGATACCTGTCATGAGCAACAGCGGCTCTGGCAATCAGGGCATCTGCGCAACCAATCCCGTAGCCGTCTTCGCAATGGAGAACGAGAACACAGAGGAGGAACTGGTCCGCGCGCTTACACTAAGCCACCTGACGGCCATCTACATCAAGCAGAGCCTCGGCAAGCTGTCAGCGCTTTGCGGATGCGTGGTGGCAAGTATCGGCTCCAGCTGCGGCATCACCTATCTCATGGGTGGCGACTACCAGCGCATCTGCTTCGCCGTGAAGAACATGATTGCCAATCTCACCGGCATGATATGCGACGGAGCAAAGCCCAGCTGCTCACTGAAGATCTGCTCCGGCGTATCCACGGCTTTGCTGTCTGCCCTCCTGAGCATGGAGGGGAAGCATGTCACCGAGGCGGAGGGCATTATCGATATCGATGTAGACAGGAGCATTCACAACCTCACAAGCATAGGCAAAGAGGCTATGTGCGCCACCGACGACATGGTGCTCGACATCATGACTCACAAGACTAAGTGACCAATAGAAACCAGACATAGTCACACCCCATCGGTATAGTCAAAGCCACCTTGATAGCATTCATCAAGGTGGCTTCTATTGTTCTAGTGTGTCCATCGTCACTCCCGGCACTGCCTTCCACCAAAAGCTCCATGCCGAGAAGGCGGCTCCGACAACGAAGCAAGCGGCACCCACAGTGAGGCGCTTGCGCTGCGACCAGTTGATATGCACGCGGATGTAATGGGCCAAAACCACATATCCTAAATATCCCGAGCAATACCACAGCGCCGAGTAATTATTCCAAAAGCATTCTCCCCAAAGGGCTTGTCGGTTGCGCCGGAAATCCCTGTGATAAGCAACGCACCGCCTCCCATGTTGTCCCCCGTTATTTTTTTGCATATTATTAAGCTATTCTCGGTAGCAAAATTACTGCAAAAAGTTTAATTCGCAGTAATTTTGTGCCGAGAATTCATACCTAAATGTTTTTGATGCCAGTTGTTATCTCACGCCTGCTACTTCACCATTTCGTATGTGCACATTCCGTCGCCCGTACCGATTAGCCCCTTTGTTACCAACTTCGTCACATATACACCTTTTGTCCTGTCGAAAGCCACTATAGAATCGCAATATGTGATTTTAAGTACTTCGTTTACCGTGACGTAGTAACGTCCTTTGGTTTTCTTCCCGACCTTGGAATAGTCGAATGCGGAATATTCGTATGACGTTATTGGTGTGTCTGTCAGGTAATATGGATATGTACAAAACGAACCGTCTTTACGACGCCAAATTTCCTGGCTCTGGGTGTATTCATAGACGCTACCGCTTGTACTCCCTTTTACTCTCCATTTTGTTCCATTCAATTGTGAGGTTGACACAGTTACCTGCGCCATGCTTATTGAGGCGGTTGCCATAAACAAGCCTGTTAATAATGTTCGTAATGTTTGCATCTGTATGGTTCTTTTATGTTCTTAAAAGATATATACACTTCATGTATCATACTACCTCCATATACACATATCTGCT
>SAMEA3663036__coassemble_207_pt1 | contig 29070 bp, 25 predicted proteins | sample SAMEA3663036__metabat2_high_PE_031 | metagenome-assembled genome bin SAMEA3663036 (sample SAMEA3663036) | pig gut metagenome | biome: pig gut; feature: pig-associated habitat; material: faeces | place: France | collected 2012
TCCGATAGGGAGTGGCATCATCAAACACACGTTCAATGTCTGAGTATCTCACAAAGGTCTTATTTCTTATCTTTACAGCTTTGATTAAGCCTGTCTGGAAATAACGATACACTGTGGGAAGACTGACATTGAAAAGAACGCTCACGTCCTCGGGGGATAAAAATGCCTTATCACGCAGAGAGTTATTTCTCTCAGCGTTTCGAAGAGATTCGGCATTTTCCTTCTCCCTTTTTTTCTTTTCTGCCTCGCGTCTCCGAAATGCGACACGTTCACACCCTCGACAGCAGTACTTGACCGACATTTTGGAAGCAACGAACTCTTTTCCGCATACTCCACATTCTTTAATTATCTCCATTTTTCGTTTGCAATTCTGATGTTTTTTGATGGAAAAGACCCCCGATTTTGTCTCAGTCTTTATCACATATTTTCAGTATTTCTCACGAGTGCCCTACATAGCGGTTGTGACGGATAATGGAGGATTCTCAGTATTTCTCACGAGGTGTCCTACATAGCGTTTTGCTATTCCATTTGTTCGCACGATTGAAACGCAGGAACGAAATTTGGGCCAAAGTTACCTCGAAAAACTGGTATCAACAAATTACAAATGGAAAGTGTTAAAACGAAAAAAAGCCACCAAAATGGTGGCTTATAAGCAGTTATAAAAACGTTTTGTAAGTATGGTCAGATGGTCTATTTACCGATGCAAAAATGGGAGAAGATGTTGTTAAGGGTCTCGGAGGTGGAAATGAGGCCACCAGTGATATCAGCAAGCTCTAAGAGAACGAGTTTAAGGTCTTCGGAAACAATGTCTCCAGAGAGGCCTGCTTCAAGAGATTGGCGGACACGGGCGAGATGCTCGTGCGAGCGGATTAGAGATTCGTAGTGACGGATGTTATTTACGATAATACTGTTTTCGTTGATTTCTGGTATGTCAGCAGTTCTAATGAGCAATGAGATAAGTGCATCGATGTTTAACTGTTTCTTTGCACTTATCTCAACGAATGGAATATCGTCAGGGGTGGGGTATTGAATGTTTAGGTCGGCCTTGTTCTTGACTATGATAAGTTTTTTCCCAACGGTTTTGTCAATCATTTCCTCAACCTCAGTCCCGATGGGCTGCTCATCGACAACCCATAAGACGATGGTAGACTTGCTTATATTGCTGTAAGTACGTTCAATACCGATGCGCTCTATGGTGTCTTCGGTCTCTCGTATGCCTGCTGTGTCTATGAACCTGAAGGATATGCCATTGATGTCGACAACATCTTCTATGCAGTCTCTTGTCGTACCATGAATATCTGATACGATGGCCTTGTCTTCTTGCAGGAGGACATTCAGCAGGGAGCTTTTACCTACGTTGGTTTTGCCAACGATGGCTACAGGTATTCCTTTTTTTAAGGCATTTCCGGTTTCGAAAGATTTTGCCAATTTCTGTATCTTGCAGTCTGCGGTATTGACAAGTGAAAGAAGTTCCGTCCTGTCTGCAAATTCCAGTTCCTCATGGTCAGAGAAATCGAGTTCAAGTTCCAAAAGGGAATTTATGTTAAGCAGCTGTTCTCTAAGCTGTTTGAGTTCATTGCTGAAGCATCCCTTAAGTTGGCTTATAGCCATTTTGTGTGTTGCCCTGTTGGTTGATGCTATCAGGTCGGCGACTGCCTCAGCCTGACTGAGATCCATCTTTCCGTTCAGGAATGCTCTCTGTGTAAACTCTCCAGGTCTGGCCTGTCTGCATCCTGCTTTAACCAGGCTTCTGAGGGCCTCACGCAAGATGAAAAGCGAGCCGTGGCAGGCTATCTCAACAGAGTCCTCTCCTGTATATGAGCTTGGAGCACGGAAGACGCTTACAAGCACCTCGTCGAGCATGTTGCCATCAGCATCATTTATGCGTCCGTACTGTATTGTGTATCCTTTGCACTCGCAGAGTTGTTTCTTGCCGTGCCTGAATATTCTGTCGACTATTCCTATAGCGTCGTCTCCTGAAACTCTGATTATCCCTATGGCTCCTCCTGCTGGAGTGGCTAGTGCACAAATTGTTGATGATGGCATGAGCTGTTGGCTAAAGTTTTCTGAAAAAAATTATATTCTGTCGAGAACGGTCTCGATGAGGTTGTCTATTGTGTTCTTATATCCTGTATTGGCCTTTCCCGCCCGCCTGTTTGCTATGACCATGCATGTTGTTACAGCCTTGTGTCCCATAAGCTTGGCCAACCCGGCGAGAGCGGAGCTTTCCATCTCGAAGTTGGTTATCCTTCTGCCCTGATACTCGAAGCTCTCAATTTTTTCGTTCTGGCGTGGGTCTGCCAGTGGTATTCGTAGCTCTCTGCCCTGTGGTCCGAAGAATCCACCGCATGCTATGGTTATTCCTCTTACCATGTCGTTGGCAGCAATTCTCTCGACGAGCTGTTTGTCTGCATCGATGACGTAGGGGTAGGGCTGGCATTGATTGCCAGTCCATCCGAGGTGGCTGATGAGTGCTCTTTCGAGTTGCAGGTCGCAGACTCTGTCTCGTCCTGAATAGAAATTGAGAAGGCCGTCGAAACCAATGGATGTCTCAGAGCAGATGAATGTTCCTTCAGGTGTGAACGGCTGCAGTCCTCCGCATGTTCCTATTCTAACTATTTCCAGGGTCCGGTGGCTGTCGTTCTCCGTTCGGGAGTTGAAGTCGATGTTAGCCAGGGCGTCAATCTCGTTCATTACTATGTCGATGTTGTCGCAGCCAATTCCGGTGCTGATAACCGTAATTCGCTTGTCCTTGTATGTACCCGTCACGGTATGGAACTCGCGGCTCTGCACCTCATATTCCTTTGTGTCGAAATGTGCTGATACGGTAGCCACTCGTCCTGGATCGCCAACTACGATAATCTTGTCGGCGAGATATTCTGGTTTTACGTGAAGGTGGAATACGCTTCCGTCTTCGTTTATGATAAGTTCAGATTCTGCAAAACGTTTCTTTTCCATGACAATTACATTTTTATTATTGTTGTAGGGTAGGGTTACAAGCTATTTCGTCAGTATCATAGTGTTGGCTATCTACCGTTGATATGTTCTATTTCAATGTTTCTGATGGTCTTTTCAAGATAAGCAATTTCCTGTTCCTGTTGCTCGATATCTGCCTCAGCCTCGGTGATGTGTGGCGCGAGTGTTCTTCTTCCCTGTTGGTCGGAGTTGTGGTATTCCCTTCTCATAACTTCCAGGTTGTATTGTCCTTTTTTCAGGTTTTGCCTCTTGGTGGTCATCTGCTTATAAAGCTCGTATGCCCTTGGTGACTTGAACTGGTTGCCAGACGTGTATACGATGTTGTCCGAGATTGGGATGAGGCAAACGTCGTCTCCCGTAGTCATGTGGGATTGGTTGCGCTTTTTTAGGTTTTCAATACGTGCTAGCGCAGCCTTGCGGTTTCCGAACTTCCACGAGTCTGAAATTTTGAGTATTCTGCCGTAAGGCTCAATCTCCTTGTCGGTCATGTCGCCATCAAATCCAATGCGTGACGGTGTTGGTACGAATGTGTATATGCAAACCTTCCCTTCTGGTTGTCTCCGGTCTGTAACGAGCCATCCGAGTGTGTCGACATCATCAATTGCGAGCATGTAGTCGTTGGCAGTAGAGTTGTATGGCAAGCCCATGTTCTCTGGAGTGTAGAATGTTCCGTTATCGCGGTCGAATGTTGTCAAGAACAGGTCATATCCGCCCATTGACTCCTCGCACTGGGCTCCGAAATAAAGGGTTACGCCATCGGCCATGAGGAATGGGTAGTTTACTCTGGGGAAGTTGTTTGATGAGCCAATAACCTTCTTTGGTGCTGTCCAGTTGCCTCCTATAAAGTCTTGCGTGTAGATGCCTGACTTGACAGAGTCCCCATCTGCAATATATCTTCTGTCGGCAAGCTCATTCTCATAAAGTGAGAACACGCTGTCCCTCATAGCTATGCGTCCAGATTCTCTATTTAGTGGAATATGCCTTATGAAGTCGTTCTTGTCAACGACCATGCTGTCGACGAACAGCAGCTTGGCCGTTGATGAAATCATAGATTTATACAGCTCCAGTCCCGGATTGTGTGCTTTCTCTTCCACCTTTGCCTTTTGTTGCTTTGTATTCCGCTTTTGTGCATGAATCGGGAGAGAAAACGAAAATGCGAACAATATAAGGAATATTCTGGTTTTCATGTCGTGGTTTTGTAGTTAATCATTCTAAATACAAAGATAAAGAAATAATTTCAAACGCACGTATGTCGTTTGTAAAGTTTAACAGAAACACACCTGTTTGTAACTGCTCAGCGATTAGATTACCGGATCTCAATAATCCCACGCTGTAAGAGCAAAAGCCTGGACAACATCAGAGGGGGGGGTAAAAAATACTATTATGTAATAGTTTACCAAATATTTATCTGACGTTAAATATATTAACGAGTATCATATGGATAGTGGTTTTATTTAATATTGTTTCCATTAAGGGAAACTGTGCTGAGCAAAGACTCTTTGAGAATAATGGCTATGTAAACAGGGGCAAACTTGCTTTTGCCTATCACTTCAGTCTTTCCAAAATTTATCGACATCAGGTGTGCCTCGGCTATAGCCAACAGCCATTGGGTCGAAATTCAACAAGCCAAATAAATACCATGCGCTCGACGATATGCAAATATTTGTGTCTGCTCCCTTCCAAAGTTGCGAGCTGCCATAGGTAGTGCCAAGATTTGATGCATAGGGCAATCCTACGGAATTAGGATAGAGCGTGCTTGATATCAGTAACTTTCTCATTTCTGCCAAATAGGTTGTCGACTTGTAGGAGTCGGCAGCTTTTTGGTAAGCCACCACCATCTGTCCTGTGCCCTCAAGCCATACAATGTCTTTGTCGATGTCGGGTGCAAACCCTGTTATCAAGGCGCCATTGACTGTGGCTCTTTGGGTGTTTGCATACATTGTTGTTTTTTCGAGCACTGTTTTGGGGAAATCCTCAAATGTGCAATATCCCCAACTGTGGTTGTCGAGTGCATATTCATAATAATTTCCTGGCCATGACACCAACAAGCCATCAGTACTGTTGTATCTGTTTTCTTTAAGGTATGCGAGGAGTTTTTTGTGAAAGTCGTCATATCCCTGCACTGCACAGTAGGCATCAATCATACCTTCGGTATTTTTTGGGATAGTACTATTGCTTGCAGTGATGCCTCCCCAAAGTCCACCATCTTTGTCTTGCATTGAACGAATCCAAATCTCCAGCGTCGACTTTAGTTTGTCATATTTTGTAGTCTCCACCTTTGCCGTGTAGTTGTTCAGTGCTATTAGCAGCCAGGCATTGTCACCAAGCCATCGGTCGCCCGAAGTGGTACCGTCGGTACTGCGGAACTGATAAAAACCACCATTGGTTGTGAGCTCACTACCTATGCGCTGATTAAAGAAATTGAAAATAGATTCAGCCTTGGAATACTTGCCCGTGGCAGTGAACACAAGTGCTGCTAGGGCGTTGTCGTAGAGCGACATCGTGCTGCTGCTCTCGGTGCTTGGCAGTAGTCCGTTGGAGTACTGCACATTTTCAAACCATGCCACGATGTTTTCGGCCTCTGCCGACAGGTCGATGGCTGTTTTCTCAGCAACGAAGGTAACAGTCAGTGTCGATGACGCTGTTGCCGATGCTGGCGTAAAGGTGTAGCCATCGGCCATAGGAGTTATTTTCACACTGCCCTTCAAGTTGGATACGCTCCACTCGCCCGATGCTGAACTGTAGACCGTCTGGTTTCCAATTGTTATGCTTATGTTCGCAAGTCCACTGCCATCCGAATCAACAACTTTTCCTGAAACAGTAAATGTTTCGTCTACTTCCGAACTATTGTTGTCACTTGAACATCCTATAAGTAGGAAAATGCTCAGTATAAAAAATGATATAATGTTTTCTTTCATATTATCTGATGCTATGTTTTTTAATTGTAAACAAACGAGGCAGATATTACATCGCGGCTATTAGGACCAATCATCACCTCGAATTCGCCTGGCTCGCAAACATATTCTAATTCATGATTGTAGAATTTTAACGTTCAGTAGAAATTTCCTGGGGGCTAAGTGCCCCGTAGGGTGAGTCTTTCCCCCTTTTATCTTATCCAGAATAGGACAGACTTTTCTGTGCCAGTTCAGTCCAACTCTCACGCAAAGCATTGCAATCGTCAACGCAAAGCATTGCAATCGTCCACGCAAAGCTTTGCATCCGCCAACGCAAAGCTTTGCATCCGCCAACGCAAAGCATTGCATCCGCCAACGTAAAGCATTGCCTTCATTTAGGAGTCCCATCCCCATGTTTTTTCCACTGAGACGTGATAACGCTTTTGAGCTTACAGCGCGACAATTACCGACATGTAGTTCAGAATTAGGATATTCAATTTTTACACATCAAACTGTACACCCTAGTAGTTAATCAAAATCAGAAATTTTTGCTCAGAGGGAAAGATATGAGGATGGTGTTTGATTACCGTTAAGAAAGACAGACTCTTATTCTATAAATACGAAGTAAACTGCGGCAACAATGCAGACGAAGGCTGCGAGATGGTTCCATTGTAATGATTGTCCTTGGAAGAGAATGTTGGCTATGACTGCAAAGACTATGAGAGAGATGCATTCTTGAATGACCTTTAGTTGCACAAGCGTGAATGGTCCGCCATTGCCCACGAAGCCGTATCTGTTTGCTGGAACCTGACAGCAGTATTCCAGAAAAGCAATGAGCCAGCTGAAGACAATTACACCAAACAGAGGCCAGTCGGAACTGACCCCTGTTTGCTGAAGTTTCAGATGCCCGTACCATGCGAGCGTCATGAATATGTTGCTGAGCACGAGCAACAGGATGGTGTATATCATTTTTCCCGTAGTTTCTTGTCCATATTCTCGGCAGCCTTGCGTCCGTCGCCCATGGCCAGGATGACAGTAGCTCCGCCACGTACGATGTCGCCTCCTGCAAAAATATTGTTTCGTGAGCTCTGCATGCATTCGTTTACGGCTATGGTGTTCTTGCGTCCCAGCTCCAGTCCCTCGATGCTGTTTGGCACGAGCGGATTTGGAGACACGCCAACGGCCACCACCACTTGGTCGCACTCTATCGTAACAGTACGGCCTGTTACCACAGGGCTTCGTCTGCCACTGGCATCAGCCTCACCGAGTTCCATAACGTCGAGCACGGCAGCCTTAACTGCACCATTTTCGTCTGTAAGATACTCCTTAGGATTGTGCAGGGTGAGGAAGTTTATCCCCTCTTCCTTTGCATGTTTCACCTCCTCAAGTCGCGCTGGCATCTCTGCCTCCGAGCGGCGGTACACCAGTGTCACATCAGCCCCAAGCCTCTTGGCCGTACGGCATGAGTCCATGGCAGTGTTACCTCCACCAACCACAACAACCTTCTTTCCGAGGTTTATTGGTGTGTCGGTGAGCGGATTAGCCGCATCCATGAGGTTCACACGTGTCAAATACTCGTTTGAAGACATGATATTTATGGCGTTCTCTCCAGGAATATTCATGAAGTTGGGAAGACCGGCGCCAGAAGCTACAAAGATACCTTTGAAGCCTTCCTCCTCCAGCTGCTGTACGCTAATGGTCTTGCCTACGATGCAGTCGGTCTGGAAGTGTACGCCCATCTTCTTGAGGTTCTCTATCTCGACGTCTACAATCTTGTTTGGCAGACGGAACTCCGGGATGCCATATTTCAGTACACCACCAATCTCATGCAGAGCCTCGAATACGTATACGTCGTAGCCCTTCTTTGCCATGTCTCCAGCAAAGCTCAACCCCGCAGGTCCGGAACCTACTACGGCAATCTTTATGCCATTGGCAGGCTCAATATCCGGCAGCGAGATGTTTCCGCTCTCACGCTCATAGTCGGCAGCAAATCTTTCCAGATATCCTATGGCAACGGCAGGCTCTCCCATCTTGGTGTGTATACATCTGCTCTCGCATTGCTTCTCCTGTGGACACACGCGTCCGCACACGGCAGGCAGGGCGGATGTCTGCTTGAGCACTTTGGCTGCGTCAAGGAAATGTCCTCGCTCTATGTTCTTGATGAACGACGGGATATTGATGTTCACCGGACATCCTTCCACGCATGTTGGCTTACCGCAGTCCAGGCACCTCTTCGCCTCGGTGAGTGCCATTTCTGGAGTCAGTCCCTTGTTGACCTCCTCCAGTCTTGTTGTCGCGCGGTATTCCGGGTCAAGCTCAGGCATGACAACCCTTGCAATGGCCTTGCGCTCGGAAGCCTTCATAGATGTTCTGAGCTCCTTTCTCCAATCAGCATCGCGGTTGGTGAGTAGGGTAGTGTCGGCTTCACATTCGTCGTAGGGTGAATTCTCGTGCGTTACAGTCTTACCAGAGGCCTGTACGTTGTTGGCTGCATCTACGTGCTCCTGGAAATGCTCCATTTCCTCACGCTCCACACCCTTGAACGTACCCATTCGCTTGAACATCTCGTCCCAATCTACCTGTGCACCATCGAACTCCGGTCCGTCGATGCAGACAAACTTGGTCTTTCCGCCAATAGTCAGTCGGCATGCACCGCACATTCCAGTTCCATCGACCATGATAGTGTTGAGCGAAACATCGGTGGGAATGCCATATTTCTGGGTAAGCAGGCAGCTGAACTTCATCATTATCGGAGGCCCGATGGCAAAAGCCTTGTCGATATGTGGCTCTTGCTGAATGAATTTCTCGATACCGACCGTTACGACACCTTTCTCGCCGTACGAACCGTCATCAGTCATTATTATTACCTCGTCAGAGTACTTTCTTACTTCTTCCTCAAGAATGATCAGGTCCTTGTTCCGTCCTGCCAGAACAGAGAGCACCCTGTTGCCAGCCTGCTTCAAGGCCTTGATGATAGGCAGCATAGGAGCCACGCCAACACCACCTCCGGCACAGATAACGGTACCGAAGTTCTCGATGTGTGTGGGGTTGCCCAGCGGACCGACAACATCGGTAATGTAGTCGCCCTCATTGAGCTGGCACAGCTTGGTTGATGACAGGCCGACTTCCTGAACAACTATCGTAATAGTTCCCTTGTCGGTATCGGCGTCGGCAATGGTAAGCGGCATACGCTCACCATTCTTCCCGATGCGCAGGATTACAAAGTTTCCGGCCTTGCGGCTCTTGGCAATTAAAGGTGCCTCAACCTCGAACAGGAATACTTTCTCCGAGAATTGTCTTTTTGCAATTATCTTGTTCATTTCCAATCAATCTTCAATTAATAATCTCGCATCCCATATATGGTACGAGTGCTCTTGGCACACGAATACCCTCTGGGGTTTGGTTGTCCTCAATAATAGCGGCCACGATGCGGGGCAGTGCGAGAGCTGAGCCGTTGAGTGTATGACAAAGCTCTATCTTCTTGTCCTCGGCATGGCGATAACGGCATTTCAGGCGGTTGGCCTGATAAGTGTCGAAATTGCTCACGGATGATACCTCAAGCCAGCGGCCCTGAGCCTCGGAATAAACCTCAAAGTCATAGCAGATGGCTGATGTGAACGACTGGTCGCCCCCACAGAGCAGTAGGATGCGATAGGGCAGCTCCAGTTTCTTGAGCAGACCTTCCACGTGCTCAAGCATCTCCTTGTGTGACTCCTTTGAATGCTCAGGCTTGTCGATGCGCACAATCTCTATCTTCGAGAACTCATGCAGGCGGTTCAATCCGCGAACGTCCTTGCCGTAGCTTCCAGCCTCGCGGCGGAAACATTGTGTGTATGCGCAGTTCTTGATGGGCAGGTCTTTCTCGTCGAGGATAACGTCGCGGTAGATGTTTGTTACGGGAACCTCAGCCGTTGGGATAAGATACAGGTCGTCTACCTCACAATGATACATCTGTCCCTCCTTGTCAGGCAGCTGTCCCGTGCCGTATCCTGATGCCTGATTTACAACTGTAGGTGGCATAATCTCTGTATATCCGGCAGCCCTTGCCTCATCGAGGAAGAAGTTGATGAGAGCTCTTTGCAGGCGCGCGCCCATACCTATATATACAGGGAAGCCTGCTCCTGTAATTTTCACACCGAGGTCGAAGTCAATAAGATTGTATTTCTTTGCCAGTTCCCAATGTGGCAGCTTGGCCTCTGCGTTCTCGGGGTTTAGAGTCCAGTTGCCCACAGTATCTGTTCCGTCGCATTCCTTGAGATTGCTCTTTACGACGATATTGTCTTCTGCCGCCACTCCTTCAGGCACCTCGTCGTATGGTATGTTTGGAATAGTGCAAAGTAGTTCCCTTGTCTGCCTCTCTGCCTCTTCCATAGCTTGCTCCATGGCTTTGTCCTGGCTTTTCAGTACTGCCACCTGAGCCTTAATCTCCTCAGCCTCGTCCTTTTTGCCCTGTTTCATGAGCTGTCCTATCTGGGCAGCCATCTTCTTACTTTCCTGCTTTGCCTTGTCTGACTTCTGCTGTGCCTCGCGGCGACATTTGTCGAGTTCAAGAACTTTCTCTACGGCTTCTTTGGCACCCTTGAAGTGCTTTTTCTCCAAGCCTTTGATTACGCGTTCAGTTTCCTCACTGATGAGTTTAAGTGTAAGCATAATTAGTTTTATATTGATTTATTTCTGTTCTTCTTTCATATTTTGCTTGCAAAAATACAAAATCTATCTGAAACGGCAAAATTATTGCTATAATTTGTCCTTCTTGCAGGAGTTGCATGAAAGATTTGCTTTATAAAGTCCGCTCCAGCTTCAGGCTAATTCTGTGTCGCCTTGTGTCTACTTCCAGAACGCTTACCATTACGTGCTGATGCAGCCTTAGTACCTCCGAGGGGTCGCTTATATACCTGTTTGCAATTTGTGATATATGTATCAATCCGTCCTGATGAACGCCAATGTCTACGAATGCCCCGAATTTTGTAAGGTTGGTGACGATACCGGGCAGGAGCATGCCTGACCTTACGTCATCAACAGTATGGACGTTGCTGTCGAAATCGAATACTTCCACCTGACCTCTCGGATCGCGTCCTGGTTTCTCCAACTCGTTTATGATATCGTTCAGGGTTGGCAGTCCCATATCGGCAGTTACGTATTTTTTTAGGTCAATGCTCTTTAGCCTTGATTTGTCGTTGACAAGCTCGGCCACTGTACAACCGCAGTCGGCAGCCATGGTCTTTACCGTGTCGTACCGCTCGGGATGAACAGCCGTGTTGTCTAGTAGGTTGCGTGCGTTGGGTATGCGCAGGAAGCCCGCACATTGGGTATACGTGTTCGGACCGAGTCGGGGTACCTTCTTCAGTTGGGCTCTGGAAGTGAAGTTGCCGTTGGCCTTGCGGTATTCCACAATGTTCCTTGCCAGCACAGGCCCCAGTCCGCTCACGTATGTAAGCAACTGCTGGCTTGCCGTGTTAGGGTTTACACCAACCAAGTTCACGCAGCTCTCAACAGTCATGTCGAGGCTTCGCTTCAGCTGTGCCTGATCTACGTCATGCTGATATTGTCCTACTCCTATGCTTTTTGGGTCTATCTTTACCAGTTCTGCCAGCGGGTCCATAAGTCTTCTGGCTATCGACACAGCCCCTCTTACTGTCACGTCCTCGTTTGGGAACTCGTCCCTTGCAGTCTTCGATGCAGAGTATACAGATGCGCCATCCTCGCTAACAACGTAGACGTGGGGTTTTTGACCACTTGTTATGTCTGTCATGGCACGTTTGAGAATGTCCGTAGTCTCCCTGCTTGCCGTACCGTTGCCGACAGCCACAGCTTCAATGCTGTATTTCCTTGCCAGAGTGGCGAACGCTGATGCTGCTTTCAGGCTGTCGCCCTTGGGTGGGAAGGTATATATTACATCGTGATACAGCAGGTTTCCCTGCTCATCGAGCATAACCACCTTGCATCCAGTCCTGATGCCTGGGTCTACTCCCATCACGCGTTTCTGTCCGAGCGGCGCATCAAGGAGCAGCTGCCTGAGGTTTCGAGCGAACACTTCTATGGCTTCTGCCTCAGCCCTCTCCCGGCTTGTCCCAGCAAACTCATTCTCCATGCTTGGTGTGAGCAAGCGCTTGTAAGAGTCGTCAATAGCCTCTCCTACAAGCTGTGAACATTGCCCTCGGCCATGTATGTAGCGTCTGCGAATGCGCTCCAGAGCATAGTCGCCGACAATACTTATGTGAACATTCAGTATGCCGTCAGCCTCACCACGCCTCATCGCCAATAGTCTGTTGCCGCTGCATCTTGCCAGAGGCTCGCTGAAGTTGAAGTAGTCGCTGTACTTCTGTGCCTCTTCGGTTTCGGCCTTGCTCTTTATCACCTTGGATGTTATCATAGCCTCGCGCTTGAAGGAGTGGCGCAGGATATTGCGGCATTCCTCGTCCTCGCTGACGTTCTCGGCTATGATATCCTTGGCTCCGTTCAGAGCGTCGGCAACACCGAAAGCATTAGCATCTACCTTCATTTTCTGAAGTTGTTCCCTGAATGCTTTCCCGGTTATGAGTCTTTTTGCCGTTGACTCAATGTCATTGTCACGCTGGAGCATTATGGCCGCCGCAAGCGGTTCCAATCCTATTTCTCTGGCTGCCTGCGCCCTTGTGCGACGCTTGGGCTTGAAAGGCAGGTACAGGTCTTCCAGAATGTTTGCGTCCCAACAGTTCTCAATCTTTCCCTTTATCTCGTCGGTCAACTTCCCTTGAGCCTCAATGGTTGCCATGATGGTTTCCTTGCGTTTGGCCATTTCCTTTAGTTTCCCATACCTGACGTTTATCTCAGTTACCTGCTCGTCAGTAAAGCCACCTGTGCGTTCTTTTCTGTATCTTGCGATGAACGGTATGGTGCACCCCTCGTCAAGCAACTGAATAGTGTTAGCGATGCGCGCAGACGGGAGTTGCAGTTCCTTTGCTATGATGTCTGTGAATATATTCATTGTACATACTTAATAAAATTGAGTACAAATTTACATAAAAAAAACGAATTATGAGTCTGTAGATATAAAGAAATTGTTATTCTTTTGAGGAAATGTGCGAAATAAAAAGGGTTCATCAGAAATATGGAGTGACGCATTATTATATATATTATTCCTGAAGTATATTATTAACTGAAGTGGGTGAAATAGTTTGCCATAGGACATGAATACGTTTGCGTCCTTGATAAGGTTAATAACCTTAAGGCTGAAAGGTTAATAACCTTAAGCCCCTAAGGTTATTAACCTTATCGGCTATGATATATATATGCATTGACCACGCAACAATATATTGTCACTCGAGATATGGCATGAACCGCCAATATGAATACGCCACAGACAAGATTTATAACCTTATCGGCTATGAAGGTAACAAATACAGACCACACTGCTATTGGGTAACACACGAAATGTCGGATGAACCATAAAAATGATTTCAAAATAGAATGTTAATCATAATGGTTGTTAAATAACAAAGGTTCTTAGCAATAAGTATAGTGGTTGGAACGTTATTAATGTTAGCAGGGGGGGAAGGATAATTATAGATGATGAGAACAGAAAAGATATTAATCGTCATGATGTTCCTGTTATTCTCAGCCGAATTGTTACCGGAATGTGGAGCTAAGGACATCAGTAACCGCAAAAAGGCACGTGTGTTGTCAAAGCAGGCAACCATGCTTCTCGAACAACTGTCCGAGAAAAGTGATTCTGTGACATATTTCCAGCTCGTATCTGATATTATCAAGACATCGCTGCTTTGCGACTATTATGATTGCAAGCCTGACCGTAAGGGACGTGTCGAACCAAGGTTACGCAAAGAAAACTGCAAGCGCATACTCGACCTAAGACCAGTCTTGCTTGAAGGTGGAATGTACCATTATTCAAATTGCAACAACAGTCTTGCGCTCGAATTCTTCACTCTGTACATGGACGTGTCCATAAACAGCATGTTCGCCTCGCAACCCGATGCAGAGAAAGGAAAAGTGGCCTATTATGCGGCCCTGCTCGCATATGGAGATGGCAACTATCGTGATGCCGACCGCTATGCTGACGAGGCTTTGAAGGATAACTTCTATGCCAAGGAGGCCGCCGAGATAAAAGTGTTGTGCATGAAGCAGACTGCCATTACGGAGGCTGACTCTACAAGATATCTTGTAGCCTTACTTGAGCTGCATGACATGGCTCCGCAGAACCAGACTTACTTTAAGATGCTTATGGAGTATTTCGCCAGTCCGGGACACGAGCACGAGATGGGACTCTTTGCAAACGACGAGATAAAAAAAGACACTACCAACAAGTTCGCATGGGCCTTGAAAGGAGAGAGCGAAATGCGTGAGCGCAAATGGAAGGATGCCATAACAGCTTACAGAATGGCATCGACCATCGACACAACATTCGTCGAAGCCATTTTTAATATTGGAATATGCTATTGCGCACTTGCCCAGGAAGGTAAAAATGCAGACGACGCAAGAAACGGAATGCTATATTTGGAAAAGTCGTCGATGCTTGATCCAAACTGCTATACGGTAGACTGGCGTGAGCCGCTTGCCAAGGTCAAGGCCGCCTTAGAGTCTCACGAAGAGAAAACCCTCATGGCAGAGGCTAAGAAAAACAATAGCGTGAACAAAGCTTCCAAGTCACGCGGCAAAACAAGTACAAGAAGGGGAAGCAAAGTAAAAAGAAGAAAAAGATGAAAAGACTCATATTCGGGATGACGTTGCTTATGATTGCCATGGCAGGCCAAGCCCAGAAAAAAGAACTCTCACAGGCACGGGACAACCTGAAAGGAAACCGGAACCTGCCGCAGACGGAACAGTCTATGAAGAATCTGCTAAAGGATTCGGCCAACCTCGGCAATAAGAAGATTTGGCTTTACCTGTTTGATGCCATACGCAAACAATACGAGCAAGGAAATGAGAAACTGTATCTCAAGCAACAATACGATACAGCCTCGCTTGTGAATATAGCCCATAGGTTGTTTTTGGCGATGGAGCGTTTCGACTCGATAGATGCCGCACCCGACAAGACAGGAAAGTCAAAGCCTGAATATCGCAAGAAACATGCTGACCTGCTCAATACGCTTAGGCCAAATCTTTATAACGGAGCACTCTTCCTTATAGGTAAGCAGAAGTATGATGAGGCTTACAACTATCTCGATACCTATATTGATTGTGCCAACCGTCCGATGTTTAGGAGCTATGCTTATTCGGAGAAGGATACGGTCATGCCACAGGCTGCCTATTGGGCTGTGTATTGTGGGTATAGGCTTGCGGATGCGCGCAAGACCCTCCACCACACCTATCTGGCTTTGAAGGACAAGAGGCATATCGAGCCCATGCTTCAATACCTGGCCACTACATACCAGCTTGAGGGTGACACTACCCGATACAGGAAAGCATTGATGGAAGGCTTCTCGCGTTATCCACTTAATTCCTATTTCTTCTCCGAGCTTGTCAACCACTATTGTGCTACTGACGAGTGGACAGAGGCTCTCGCGGTAGCTGACAAAGCCTTACAGTCAGACTCCCTAAGCAAGGTGTTCCTACTGGCAAAGTCTACTATTTTGCTCAATCTTGAACGTTACGATGAGACTATCAAGGTAAGCGACAGGCTGATAGCTCTGGATGACAGTCTTGCCCAGGCTCAGCTCAATGCCGGATTGGCATATTTCAACAAGGGAGTGGCTATGGATGTGCGTACTAAACGCACCACACATAAGCATGAAATCCTTGATATGTACAAGAAGGCTTTACCATATTTGGAAAAGGCACGCAAGCAGTTGCCCGAACAGAAAGACAAATGGAGTCTGCCACTATATACGATATACCTGAACCTGAATATGGGTGAGGAGTTCGACGAGATAGACAAGCTCATAAGATAAGAATGATGGATATAAAAAAGTATTTAGACAAAATTGGAGTAAAGGAGCTGAATGCAATGCAACAGGATGCTCTTGACACGATATGCTCGTCAAATGATGACGTTGTGGTTCTCTCTCCGACAGGCACAGGCAAAACCCTGGCCTACCTGTTGCCTCTGACAGAACTTGTAGACGCCTCATCGGATGACATTCAGACCGTAGTTGTTGTACCTGGTCGTGAGTTGGCATTACAGTCAGCCACAGTGCTGAAGGGATTGTCGTCAGGCATTAGAAGCCTTGCATGTTATGGAGGACGGCCTGCCATGGACGAGCACAGGCAATTACGTCAGGTTTGCCCACAGGTGATTTTCGGTACACCTGGTCGTTTGAACGATCATCTCGACAAGGGGAATATTAGTCCTGCACAAATCAGCATTCTTGTTATCGACGAGTTTGATAAGTGTCTTGAAATGGGCTTTAGCGATGAGATGATTCGTCTGCTGGCCAAGCTGCCAAATATCCGACGCCGCATTCTTCTTTCTGCTACTGACGCTGAGGAGATACCGCACTTCGTCGGTCATGGTAATATCCGGCGAATTGACTATCTGTCAGAAAACAAGAATGTGAGCGGACGTATAGCCCTGCACAGGGTTGACAGTCCAGAGAAGGACAAGTTGGAGACTCTGCGCTCGTTGCTGCTTAGTATCGGCAGCGGCAGCACAATAGTATTCCTCAACTACCGTGAGAGCGTAGAGCGGGCATCGGCATATCTTTCCGAGCAAGGATTTTCTGTTTCGGCTTTTCACGGAGGCTTGGACCAACGTGGACGTGAGTCTGCGCTCTATCGCTTTGCCAACGGTTCGGCCTGCATACTGGTAAGTACCGACCTTGGCAGTCGCGGACTTGATATTCCAGATGTAGAAAACATCATCCATTATCACATGCCTGAGACAAAGGAAGCATATCTTCACAGGATAGGACGTACGGCAAGATGGGACAAGAATGGCAGGGCTTTCTTTATTCTTGCAACGGGAGAGAAGATACCTGACTATGTTGCTGGTGACATCCCAAACTACAGTCTATCTCCGAAGGGGATGCCCGCACGCCCGCGTATGACTACATTATATATAGGTAAGGGCAAGAAGGACAAGATAAGCAAGGGCGACCTGGTGGGATTTCTATGTAAGAAAGGAGGGCTTAGCAAGGACGATATAGGCCGTATCGATGTGCGTGACTATTATTGTTATGTGGCCGTAAACCGAAGCAACGCAGCCGAAATGCTAAAGAAAGTTCGAGGAGAGAAAATAAAGGGGCTAAGGACGCTTGTCGAGATAGCAGCGCCAGAGGCATAAAACGCACTCCCTGTTATAAAAACTATCATCATCTATTCGTTTGGGCACTTGCGCATAAGCGTATGTGCCCAAACATTTATATGCAAATCGTATTCAAATCTCTGTCCATATTGTCACGAAAATGCCTGCTTGACCGTATTTTTTTTAGAAATATTTGGGTAATTGAAATAAAAACCGTAAATTCGCAGTCGTAAATTTATAACCAAATAAAATTGCATTAAAATGAAGAAGTACAACTTTAATGCGGGTCCTTCAATACTTCCGCGTGAAGTTATTGAGAACACGGCAAAGCAAATCTTGGATTTCAATGGCTCTGGTCTCTCTCTTATGGAGATTAGTCATAGGGCAAAAGATTTCCAGCCAGTTGTTGACGAAAGCGTAGCTCTCTTCAAGGAACTGCTCGACATTCCAGAAGGCTATTCTGTGATTTATCTCGGTGGAGGAGCCTCATTGCAGTTCATGCAGATTCCTGCAAACTTCCTGCTGAAGAAGGCTGCTTACGTGAACTCTGGTACATGGGCCAAGAAGGCTATGAAAGAGGCTAAGCATTTTGGTGAGGTGATAGAGGTCGCATCCTCGGCCGACTCAAACTACACGTTCTACCCCAAGGGCTTTGAGGCTCAGGTTCCAGCTGACGTAGACTACCTGCACGTATGTACGAACAATACTATATATGGAACGGAGATACGTAAGGATCTTGATGTAAATGTCCCTCTTATCGCTGACATGTCATCAGACATTATGAGCCGTCCTGTTGACGTATCGAAGTACAAGGCCATATATGCTGGCGCTCAGAAGAATATCTCCATGGCTGGTGTTACTGTCATCATTGTTAAGGACGATGAACTTGGCAAGGCTCCACGTGAGTTGCCGACTATGATAGATTATCGCACACATGTTGAGAAGGGGTCAATGTTCAATACTCCTCCTGTAGTACCTATCTACGCCATGCTTGAAAACCTTCGTTGGCTGAAGCGCAATGGCGGTCTTGAGGCTGCCGACAAGCGTGCTCACGAACGTGCAGAGGCTTTGTATGCAGAGATTGACCGTAACAAGCTGTTCCGTGGGACCGTTGAGGAGGGCTCACGCTCGCTTATGAACATCTGCTTCGTTATGAACGATGAGTATAAAGAGTTGGAGAAGCCATTCTTCGATTTCGCTACAGAGCGTGGCATGGTTGGTATTAAGGGACATCGCTCAGTAGGCGGTTTCCGCGCAAGCTGCTACAACGCAATGACTATGGAAGGTGTGAATGCGCTGATTGAGACCATGAAGGATTTCGAGGCACAACATTAACTTTTTTGTACGGATAACTTATGAAAGTATTAGTTGCAACCGAGAAGCCTTTTGCGGCAGCAGCCGTTGAGGGTATAAGAAAAGAAATAGAGGGAGCAGGTCATGAACTGGCTCTGCTTGAGAAATATACAGAGAAACAACAGCTTCTTGATGCCGTAAAGGATGCTGACGCCATGATAGTACGTTCGGACAAGGTTGATGCCGAAGTACTTGAGGCGGCAAAGCAGCTGAAAATTGTTGTTCGCGCAGGAGCAGGCTATGACAATATTGACCTTGCTGCCGCAACTGCACACAATGTAGTGGCTGAGAATACTCCTGGCCAGAACTCAAATGCTGTGGCAGAGCTGGTATTCGGCCTGCTTGTATTTGCTGTTCGCAATTTCTATAATGGCAAGGCTGGTACTGAGCTTAAGGGTAAGAAACTGGGTATACTCGCCTTTGGCAATGTTGGCCGCAACGTTGCGCGTATAGCAGCAGGATTTGGCATGGAGGTGTATGCTTACGATGCCTTCTGTCCGAAAGAGGCTATCGAGGCAGCTGGAGTAAAAGCCGTAGACTGTCAGGATGCTCTCTTTGAGACTTGCGACGTAGTATCTCTCCATATCCCGGCAACACCTGAGACCAAGCAGAGCATCAATGCCGCTTTGGTAGGAAAGATGAAGAAGGGAGGCATACTCGTCAACACAGCCCGCAAGGAGGTTGTGAACGAGCCTGAGCTTCTCGCTCTTATGGCCGAGCGTACAGACCTGAAATTCGTAACGGATATCAAACCTGATGCTGACGAGGAGTTTGCCAAGCTTGAGGGAAGATATTTCAGCACGCCGAAGAAGATGGGTGCACAGACCGCCGAGGCTAATGCCAATGCAGGAATAGCTGCAGCAAGACAAATCAATGCCTTCTTTAGTGACGGATGCACCAAGTTTAAGGTTAACTAAAAGATTTAAATATTAAAGCTCTGTGAACTAAGGATATAGATACCTGTAGTTCACGGGGCTTTTTTTTATTATATTATACCTAAACAATAACACTATGGCTACTGTTAAACCTTTTAAGGGAATAAGACCACCGAGAGAGTTTGTTGAGAGAGTAGAGTCAAGACCTTATGATGTTCTGTCTTCGGAAGAGGCGAGAGCCGAGGCAGGCGACAACGAGATGAGTCTATACCATATCATTAAGCCAGAGATAGACTTTCCTGTTGGAACGAGCGAATATGACCCACGTGTATATGAGAAGGCCGCCGATAATTTCCGTAAGTTCCAGGACAACGGATGGCTTGTTCAGGACTCAAAGGAGCAATACTATATCTATGCACAGACCATGAACGGCAAGACTCAATACGGACTTGTTGTTGGAGCACTTGTTGACGACTATATGACAGGTGTCATCAAGAAGCATGAGCTTACACGCCGTGACAAGGAGGAGGACAGGATGAAGCACGTAAGGGTGAACGACGCCAATATAGAGCCGGTATTCTTTGCATATCCTGACAACGAAGTCCTCAACGAACTTATCATGCGCTATGCATCCACCGAGCCTGAATACGACTTTATCGCTCCTGTTGACGGATTTGGACATAAGTTCTGGGTAATATCCGACGACAAAGACATAGCAACCATTACGTCCGAGTTTGCCAAGATGCCAAGCCTGTATATTGCCGACGGCCACCACAGGTCGGCTGCTGCCGCTCTTGTCGGAGCAGAAAAGGCCAAGCAGAATGCCAACCATCGTGGCGATGAGGAATACAACTATTTCATGGCCGTATGCTTCCAGGCATCACAGCTAACCATTCTGGACTACAACCGTGTTGTCACCGACCTCAACCGCATGGACTCTGCTGAATTCAAGGCCAAGCTGTCACGCAGTTTCGTTGTCGAGGACAAGGGCGAGCAGATATACAAGCCGCAACGTTTGCACGAGTTCTCCATGTATCTTGACGGACATTGGTACTCTCTTGTTGCCAAAGAAGGCACATACGATGATAACGACCCTATTGGGGTGCTTGATGTAGATATCTCAAGCAGGCTTATCCTTGACGACCTTCTTGGCATAAAGGATTTGCGCAGTAGCAAGCGGGTAGACTTTGTTGGCGGACTACGCGGACTTGAAGAGCTGAAACGCAGGGTCGACAGCGGTGAGATGCGCATGGCGCTTGCCCTGTATCCTGTATCCATGCAGCAGATTATGGATATTGCCGACAGCGGAAATATCATGCCACCAAAAGCTACGTGGTTTGAGCCGAAATTAAGGTCAGGACTTGTAATTCACAAACTGACGGAAGAGTAAGGTGATAAGAGGAAAGATAATTATTATAAATGGACTCTTACAAGACAATCTCTGAAGAAATAGTGGGCGAGGGATATTATACCGAGAAACGGAGTAAGTTCCTCGCCTTTTGCCACCATGTCGAGACAGCGGCAGAAGTTAAGGATATCGTAGCACGTTATAGAAAAGAGTATTACGATGCCCGACACGTTTGCTATGCCTATATGCTTGGCCCCGAGCGGTTGGAGTTTCGTGCCAACGATGATGGTGAGCCATCTGCCACAGCCGGCAAGCCCATTTTGGGACAAATCAATTCCCGTGAGCTTACCGACATTCTGATTGTCGTCATACGCTATTATGGCGGTGTAAACCTCGGAACAGGCGGTCTTATCGTTGCCTATCGTACCGCTGCTGCCGACGGCCTGGACCATTGTGTCGAGGAGACGAGGCTTGTAGAGGAGAAAATCACGTATACTTTTACGTACCCAATGATGAATGCTGTCATGAAAGTTGTCAAGGACATGCAGCCAAGGGTAATCAGCCAACAGTTTGACAATACATGCTCCATAACACTCTCCATCCGTCGCAGTTTGGCAGAGGAGTTACTCTCTCGCCTTGACAAACTGTCTTTTTAGGCACATGGGGCTACGTAGGATTTTTTGTAACCTGCCTAAAATGTGTCTGCAAAATTTGTATAAGTTGTCGGAATTTAGTAATTTTGCACAGTTTTTATACAAATCATTATAATGAATATATCCTATAAATGGCTTAAAGAGTACGTAGACTTCGAACTTACTCCGCAAGAAACGGCAGACGCGCTGACATCATGCGGATTGGAAGTAGGCGCACTCGAAGAAGTGCAAACAGTTAAGGGAGGCCTGAAGGGTCTCTTTGTCGGCAAGGTACTTACTTGCGACGTTCATCCCAATAGCGACCACCTTCATGTAACAACCGTTGACCTTGGCAAGGGAGAGCCTCAGCAGATTGTCTGTGGCGCACCCAATGTGGCAGCAGGACAGAAAGTCATTGTCGCTGACCTTGGTTGCGTGCTTTATGATGGTGACAAGGAGTTTACTATCAAGAAGTCTAAACTCCGTGGCGTTGACAGCTTCGGCATGATTTGCGCTGAGGACGAGATTGGGGTTGGCAACGACCACTCTGGAATAATTGTCCTTCCTGAGGATGCCCAGATTGGTATGCCAGCTGCTGAATACTATCATTTGGAGAGCGACTGGGTAATAGAGGTCGACATAACGGCCAACCGTGCTGATGCCCTGAGCCATTATGGCGTGGCCCGCGACCTTTATGCTTGGCTTGTACAGAATGGATATAAGACAAGTCTTCATCGCCCCGACTGTGACAAGTTTGAGGTTGACAACAACGACCTGCCTATAGATGTGGAGATTGAGAACACAGAGGCTTGCAAGCGCTATGCCTGTGTCAGCATCACAGACTGTGATGTTAAGGAAAGCCCTGAATGGCTACAGGACAAGTTGCGTGTAATCGGTCTGCGCCCAATCAACAATATCGTAGACATTACGAACTATGTCATGATGGCATACGGTCAGCCAATGCACTGCTTTGATGCCGATATGGTAACAGGGCACAAGATAGTTGTCCGTACACAGCCTGATGGCACAAGCTTTACAACCCTCGATGGCGAGGAGCACAAGCTGGGCGAGCACGACCTGAGTATCTGCAACGCTGAGGAACCTATGTGTATAGCCGGTATCTTTGGTGGAAAGGGTAGCGGCACGTATGATTCCACACGCAATGTGGTTCTTGAGAGTGCCTATTTCCATCCCACATGGATTCGCAAGAGCGCACGCCGCCATGGTCTGAGCACGGACTCCAGCTTCCGTTTCGAGCGTGGAGTTGACCCAAATGGAACTATCTATGCCTTGAAACAGGCTGCCATACTCTGCAAGGAGCTTGCTGGCGGTAAGGTGTCTATGCAGATAAAGGATGTATATCCAACTCCTATCGCTGATGCCAAGGTAAGGCTTGACTATGCCTATGTTGACACACTCATAGGAAAGCAGATTGGTAAAGACACAATAAAGAGTATCGTCAATACTCTTGAGATGAGAATAGAGAAAGAGGATGCTGAGGGACTAGATCTTGTAGTACCTGCTTATCGTGTTGACGTTCAGCGTCCGTGCGACGTCGTTGAGGACATTCTCCGCATCTATGGCTACAACAATGTTGAGATACCTACTCAGCTCAAGTCTTCGCTCACCATACCCAGCGAGGAAGACAAGAACCACAAGCTTGAGAACCTTATCGGAGAACAGCTTGTCGGCTGCGGCTTCAACGAGATAATGAACAACTCGCTTACAAAGACCGCTTACTATACAGACCTCAAGACTTTCTCTGCTGATACTACGGTAAAGGTTATGAACCCTCTTAGTGCTGACCTCGGCGTTATGCGCCAGACATTGTTGTTCGGAGGTCTTGAGAGCATAATGCGCAACGCCAACCGAAAGAATGCCAACCTGCGTTTCTTTGAGTTTGGCAACTGCTATCATTATGATGCCGGCAAGTGGACTGCCGAGGAACCAGTCAAGGCATACGTTCAGGAGAAGCATCTCTCACTATGGGTTACAGGTAAGCGTGTAGAAGGCTCGTGGGCACATGCCAATGAGGACTCTACATTCTACGAGCTTAAGGCGTACGTTGAGAACGTATTTGCGCGTCTTGGCGTGGCACAGGGTACATTTGTAATCGAGAATTGCGACAACGACATCTTCTCTAAGGCCATCGCTATTAGGACACGTGCAGGAAAGACACTTGCCGAGTTGGGCATCATCTCAAGAAAGATACTCAAACAGGCAGATATCTCGGCCGATGTGTTCTATGCTGATATCAACTGGACAAACGTGATGAAGGCTATTCGCAAGAATAAGGTTGAGTACGTGGAGCTGAGTAAGTTCCCGGCTGTAAGCCGAGACTTGGCTTTGCTTATTGACGAGAGTGTCAACTTCGGGCAGATTGTGGAAATAGCACGTCAGAGTGAGAAGAAACTTCTAAAGAAGGTTGAGCTGTTCGATGTATACCAGGGCAAGAACCTGCCTGCGGGAAAGAAGAGCTATGCCGTAAACTTCATTCTTCAGGATGAGCAGAAGACGCTCAACGACAAGCAGATTGATGCTATTATGCAGAAGCTCATATCCAACCTCAAGGCGAAGCTTGGGGCAGAGCTAAGATAACGAGAAAGACAAACATTGTAGATAAAAATATTTAAACACATTATTCCAATGGGAAGAGCATTTGAATATCGTAAAGCTGCAAAGCTTAAGAGATGGGGACACATGGCCCGTACGTTTACCAAGATTGGCAAGCAGATTGCCATAGCAGTAAAGGCTGGTGGTCCGGAACCGGAAAACAATCCAACATTGCGTGCCATCATCGCTAACGCAAAGCGTGAGAACATGCCGAAGGACAACATCGAGCGCGCTATCAAGAACGCTATGGGTAAGGACCAGAGCGAATACAAGGAGGTTACATACGAGGGATATGGCCCTCATGGTGTAGCTGTCTTTGTAGACACTCTTACCGACAACACCACTCGTACCGTTGCCGATGTACGTTCAATTTTCAATAAGTTCAACGGTAACCTTGGTACTACAGGTAGCCTTTCATTCCTCTTCGATCATAAGAGTGTTTTCACATTTAAGAAGAAGGACGGCCTTGATATGGACGAGATGATCCTTGACCTCATAGACTATGGAGTAGAGGATGAGTTCGATGAGGACGAGGAGACTGGAGAAATCACAATCTATGGTGACCCGAAGAGCTTCGGTGAGATACAGAAGCATCTTGAGTCTGAGGGCTTCGAGGTTACAGGTGCCGAGTTCACCTACATTCCAAACGACCTTAAGGAAGTAACCGACGAGGAGCGTGAGACCATAGAGAAAATGGTTGAGCGCCTTGAGGACTTCGATGATGTTCAGACTGTCTACACCAATATGAAACCTGCTGAGATAGCAGAGTAAAAACAATATTGGCATGACAGGAGAGAAGCATTTGGCTTATCAGACTCATGGAACGTGCAGCAGGATGATTGATGTTGTTATTGATGAAAATAACGTCATTCGGCATGTAGAGTTTTATGGTGGCTGCCAAGGAAACACGTGCGGAATATCCAAACTGGTAGAGGGTATGGAAGCACGGGAAGTTGTCAACAGGCTAAGGGGTATAACTTGCGGAAGTAAGCCAACAAGTTGTCCCGACCAGCTGGCGAGAGCACTTGAGCAGTTGATATGATAATAACAGCCCGACAGGCATTGAGCTTGTCGGGCTGTTTTTTTTGATACTCTTATGTATGATTACTTGAAGTACCTGTTGTAGAGGCCGATGAAGCCAGCACAGTGGCGTGCCTCGTCTTTAGCCATCTCATGAACGGTGTCGTGAGTAGCGTCCATGCCGGCAGCCTTGGCGTTTCTTGCGATGCGGAACTTGTCCTCGCAAGCACCCTTCTCAGCCTCGATGCGGGCCTCAAGATTGCTCTTGGTGTCCTTCAGAACGTCACCAAGCAGCTCTGCGAACTTGCTGGCGTGCTCAGCCTCCTCAAAAGCGTAGCGCTTGTAAGCCTCGGCAATCTCTGGATAACCTTCACGGTCAGCCTGACGTGACATTGCAAGATACATACCAACCTCGCAGCACTCACCATTGAAGTGAGCCTCAAGGTCCTTAATCATAGCCTCGTCAGCACCCTCGTTGCGGGCTGCGCCGAGTGTGTGAACAGTTGCGAATGTAGGAGCGTCACCTGGGTCAGCCATCTCCTTGAACTTGCTTGCTGGAGCCTTGCAAAGTGGGCACCTCTCGGGAGCCTCAGTTCCCTCGTGAACGTAACCGCAAACGGTACAGATAAATTTCTTCTTCATGATAATTCTCAAATTTTAGTTGTTAGTGTTGTATAATAGCTATTTGCGATAGCAAAGTTAGCCATTTTTTTGTTATTGACAAATAAATATGCAATCTTTTTTAGGTCGGTTATGTTAAATATCTGTTGATAGGGTAGAGTTACTCATGAATAATGGGCTGCTAAGGGTTGACAATTCCTGCCTCTATCCATTGTGTGGCTAAGCTGTTGGCATCGTGGTTTGCCGTCTCGTCGTCTATGTCATATTCCTCAGTGAGCCACTTGGTCATATCTTCAGCGGTGAACTCGTTGTCAGCAGCCTTCTCCCACAAGTAGGCGGCACTTTCGTTAAGGGCAATGATATTGCTGAAGTCGATGTTCTCCTTGCCTTCCGCAACGATTATTCTCTCGCCGCAGATAGTTCTGAGATTAAATCCAGTTTTCTTTTTCATTTTTTCTCAATTATTATTTATCCAATTTTGTTTCCTTTTTGTATTGGATGGTCATTGTTGCCAGACATCAGCGTAATGGCAGATGCCTGTAGATGAAGAGCAGGTATCGTCTGATGGGCAGGAGCCTTGTCCACAGAGCGGAATATACTTTCCATTTAGCTGAGTATATGCTGTCCAGCTTATTTCTTCCCTTACGGTAAAAGCCTATGGCCAGAGCCTCTACGTCTTTTCTCGAGCAACTCTCTGTATTTAGGTTGCCGTCTCCAAGCAGGGTGACGTTATCTCCTTTGATGTCAACGATGCGATGCAGAACATATGTGCCTGGAGAGATTTGTGCCAGTACTGGCATACCGACCTTTATGTCCTTGGGCTTGGTCAGCAAGGCTTTGTCCCTGTTGTTCTCCAGGAATGGGCGCATGGAGAAGCCTTTCAGTCTGAGCGTCACGGTATGTCCCTCATTGATAAGCTTCACTATCTCCGGCAGCAGTTCGGCATTGGAGAATTGAATCTCTCTTATTTGGATATTGCTCTGTTGCATATTATGGCAGCTTCTTTGTCGGGCAGGCAATGAAGGATGTATATGCCTGTGGTCTCGACAATTTTCGTTACTATGTTGCAGATATTGTTGAAGATGCGCTTATCCCACTTCATCGACGAGCAGGCTGGCAGCAAGTTTGCAAAAGCGTTTACTGGATTGAGCTTTTCTATGCTGTTGGCCGATGCCCTGTCTATTCGTGTTACGGCACCAAGTGGTGCTTTTACATTACGGTAGCATGGGGTCTTTCCGCTCCAGGGGCCACCATATATATAAGGTGTGCCATCAATAATCCTCACTATAGGGCAGTCATCGTTCATAAGGTCACATCCTGGCAGATATCTGAGCCATAGTCCTACGTGTGTGCTCTTGCCTGTTCCGCTCTTTGCGATGAAGGCATACCCCCATCCGTTCTGTCTCACCAGCGAGGCATGAACCAGAATGGTGTTGCGAAAGCTTCCTGCAAAGGCATAGCAAAGGATGAGTGCGTTGTTCAGTCCGAATGTTCGCTGGTCCTCGTTGCCGTTCAGGGCGCATCTGCACTTGGAGAAATTGCTGTTGGCAATGAGCAGGCAGCACTCTTGTCCGTCGATGTCCTTAATGATGAACTGATATCCTCCGTCATCCGTCTGGTCAACGATAGTATCACCATTGCCAGTATCGCAGACTCTTATTCTTTCCCTGTGTGACTTGTCTACAGGCTGTAGAGAGTCATCGACCACCAAGTCTATGAACAATTCGCCCTCTACGCTGAAGGCAGCAAATGGACTGAACGATGGCAACAGGTGTATGCCGTTGGCGTCCTTAGTAGAAAACGATACCCTTATGGGCAGATCGGCTACACAGAAGAGATATGATCGGTAGTCGGACATGGCTTATCGTCTTTTGCCCTTTTGTTCGGCTTTTCTATCGGTCTTGTCACCCTTCGCTTTCTGCTTATCAAGCTTTTTAGCTGAAAGTTCTTCTGTCAGCTCACTTTCGTCAGGTGATACGGTCTTATATCTGAAATCGTAGATGTTCACGTACTTGATATTGTAGGTACCTTTGGAAAGATACTTGCTTCTGAGTTTCAGATATTTTTCCTCAGCCTTCTTTCTTGTCTTGGCAAAGCCTGTTACACATGTTGGGGTATCACATCCTATGGTCTTCAGATAGTCTCTCAACTGGTACGAGTAAGTGTCACGGCCATACAGAAAGTCGTGTTTTGTATCAATCCACCCATCAGGTATAAACTGTATGTCAGCGAAATAGATTGTCGAGTCATTGAATGATGCGGCAAATCCATAGATGTAAATCTCCTGTTTGTTAAGTTTCGCGCTGGCCGACAGTGTGCTAACGAGCATTATGACCAGAGCCAATAGTTGTCTTTTCATCTTTTTACTTATATGATTGTGTTGACTAATAAATCTCATCCAAGGAACGATCTCAGAAGTTTGTTGTTTGTGCTTTCGCGTAGCCTTCTGAGTGCTTTCTCCTTAATCTGTCTCACCCTTTCCCGTGTGAGTCCGTATTTGTCGCCAATTTCCTCAAGCGTCATTTCCGGTTGGTTTATGCCGAAGCAGGCCTCGATGATGTTTCGTTCCCTTACCTCAAGGCATTTCAGCACTCTGCCAATCTCCTTGCGTAGCGACTCCATTAGCATCTCGTGGTCTGTATTTGTCTGTGGGTTACCCGGCATGATGTCGAGCAGGCAGTTGCCGTCATCCTGTCCAATAGGCGAGTCCACAGAAAGCTGCTTGCAGTTTGCCAATAGTGCCTCAGCTATTTTCTCGCGTGGCATGTTCGTGCAGTCAGCAATTTCATCAAGACTGGGGTTGCGTTCGTTTTCCTGCTCAAACTTGTTCAGCCAGCGGTTTATTTTGTTTGCTGAGCCTATCTGGTTGAGGGGCATGCGTACAATTCTGCTCTGCTCGGAGATGGCCTGCAGTATGCTCTGCCTTATCCACCAAACGGCATAGGATATGAACTTGAAACCGCGTGTCTCGTCGAATTTCTCCGCAGCTCTTATCAGTCCAACGTTGCCCTCGTTGATGAGGTCTGCCAGGCTGAGTCCCTGATTCTGATACTGCTTTGCAACTGAGACAACGAAGCGTAGGTTTGCCTTGGTAAGCCTTTCCAGCGCCTGCTGGTCGCCTCCCCTTATCCTTTGGGCAAGTTCCACTTCCTCTTCAACACTTATCAGTTCTTCCTGTCCAATATCGTGCAAGTACTTTTCCAAAGACTCGCTTTCACGATTGGTGATGGATTTCAATATTTTCAGTTGTCTCATTAGATTGCAAAGGTATCATTTTTAATTAGATGCAAAAGTAAGGTTATTTTCTGATATAGCCAAATTATTTATATTCATTTTGCATAAACCATATCTTCATAGATGTTTTGTAAAAACGAGCAGCGTGTTTTTATCATACTGTGGATGTGTTTCGCTTAAGGCGGGTTCTATTAATTCCCATCTTAAAATACAAATATAGACAAAACAGAGCCGTATCAACTGCTTGCGGCATTGTTGATACGGCTCATGTTGGTTGTACGCTCGGCATGAGCATTGTCTAACGGGTGCAAGTCCCGAGTGAGCCCTA
>SAMEA3663036__coassemble_230_pt1 | contig 27659 bp, 21 predicted proteins | sample SAMEA3663036__metabat2_high_PE_031 | metagenome-assembled genome bin SAMEA3663036 (sample SAMEA3663036) | pig gut metagenome | biome: pig gut; feature: pig-associated habitat; material: faeces | place: France | collected 2012
CCGAGGACGAATGTCTTCGGAGCCCGTTTTTTGTTATATTCTGAGATTTATTCTATATATTTTTTTATGATATTTTGTTATATAAGATTAATTTTGTATTTTTGCATTAGAAAACTAATATGATGACCTATGAAATTAACCTGTAATCTTTATACCAATAAATTGATACGTTTTTCTATCAGTTTTGCTTTTCTATTCTTATTGAGTGGATGTAGCAAACCTGGTACCCCATATTTTGTTGGTATATCGCAATGTAGTGAGGATATATGGCGATACAAACAAAATAAGGAATTAGAGATGGGTAGTTATATTTTTGATAATATCAATTTGGAGTTAATGTCTGCTGATGACAGTGATCAACTTCAGATACAGCAAATACAAGAATTTGTCGATAAGAAAGTAAATTTGCTTATTGTTGCTCCTAACTCTACTAATAAAGTAACGGAAGTTCTTGATAAAGCATATGACCGTGGTATTCCGATTATATTATTTGATAGAAAGACAAATAGCGATAAATTCACCGCTTTCATGGGTGCAGATAATTATAACATAGGGCAGACCATGGGAAAATTAATCGCAGGTCATATGAAGGGAGCTGGCACTTTAGTAGAGATTACAGGTCTTAAAGGATCCTCGCCTGCCATTGAACGACACAATGGATTCATAGACGCTTTAAAACAGTATCCTGGAATTCGTGTTATTTCCTCTGAGCTGGGTGATTGGACAGAAAAGAGCGGAGAGAAAGCAATGGAGGAAGTTCTCCTAAAGTATGATGGTAATATAGACTGTCTTTTTGGTCATAACGACCGTTTGGCGATTGGTGCTCGTAGGGTTGCTATGTCTCATGGAATAAATAATATTATATATTATGGAGTTGATGCTCTGCCAACACCTGGCGGTGGAATCGAACTTGTTCAGAAGGGCATTCTTAGGGCATCCTATATATATCCTACGCAGGGAATAGAACTAATGCGACTTGCCAAGACGATACTTGAAGGGCAATCATTTGAACGTATTAACCTGCTTCAATCGGCCATTGTTGACAAAAGTAATGCAGACTTGATGCTGATGCAATACAAAGAATTAGAGAGAACAAATGTTGATATTGAGATGCTAAAGGGCAAGATAGACGTTTATTTCTCGCAGGTAAATGTGCAGCGTAAGGTGATTACTTTCTTTACTATCCTTGTTATTCTTGTTATATTACTGGCTTTGCTTGTTTATCGTTCATATCTTGTTAAAACAAGACTCAACTATCAACTAAAAATAGTTAATAATAAATTAGAAGAACGTAATACAGAACAACATAAACTTTACAAGCAACTGGAAGATATGGCGGATGCTAGAATGGTGTCCTTCACAAATGTGGGACACCAACTTCGCACTCCACTAACTTTGATTTCCGGACCAGTAGAACAGCTGAAATGTGATACATCATTAAAGAAGGAACAGAGACAGCTTGTTGATATGATGCATCGCAATCTTGGTAATTTGTTAAAATTGGTAGATGAGATTCTTGATTTCAGAAAAATAGGCATTGATGAACCTAAAGCTATAGGTAATGATACTTTACCAATAACTCCCTCAACTGATGATTTGGTTAAGTATGATTTAATCGATGAAACTACAGTTGAAAAACCAGAAGTGTTAGTAGTGGATGACAATGCTGATATTAGGGAACTGCTGAAAACTATTCTGCAGGATATGTATCGAGTAACATTGGCGGATAACGGAGAAATGGGACTGAAGAAAGCGAAAATGCTCGTACCAGATCTTATAGTCAGCGATGTGATGATGCCTGTGATGGATGGTTTGGAGATGTGTCGCATGATAAAAAACGACTCCGTCACCTGTCACATTCCCGTTCTTATGTTGACAGCACGTACATTGGAAGAGCATAGGGTGGAAGGATATGCACATGGAGCTGATGCTTATCTCACCAAACCTTTCTCGGCTCAGGTGTTGTTGGCCCGAATATGTAATCTTCTGTCTACACGAAAAACTCTTCGCAAGGTATTTGCAGAGAATGTTGCTGATAGCTCGTCACAAGTCATTGAAAATATAGATGAACAGTTACAGACGTCTGACAATACATTCATTAAACGATTGCGTGATACCATTCAGCAAAATCTTTCGAACTCGGATTTCAGCGTAGAGCGTATTGGTGAAGAGATTGGTATGAGTCGTGTACAACTATATCGCAAGGTTAAGGCTCTTACAGGTATGTCACCAGTTGAATTGTTGAGAAAATCAAGAGTGGAAAAAGGAAGGCATCTCTTGAAAACAACAGATCTGTCAATATCAGAGATTGCTTATGATACCGGCTTTACTTCACCATCTTATTTTTCCAAATGTTTTAAAGATGAATTTGGAATGAGTCCTGGAGAAGTACGACAAGGATGAGGAAAATAAGACACTTCTAACCAGCAATACATCCAAAGTGAGGGTATTCATCGATGCAGATGAGGTATAAGGGAGTGGAGCTGATGCCCAATTAGCCTGACATCCTGCTTGACTTGTTGCGCATGTAGTCATTTATGAATATGGCTATAAACATGTATATGGCAACAAACTCCATCCCTTCGTGTCGGATATTCCATCGTCAATGCTGCAATCAGCGGGAAACTAACATAAAGCATGGCGAGTGCAATGAATTCCATCGAACTGTGTTATACAGTCATTGCCATACTCGGGCTTCTCTATACGGGATATCCCATGAACGATGCGAGGAGTCCGTTTTAGAATCCCAAAAACAAATAAGCCCACGTATGGGTAGCGATAGTCGGAATGCCTTTTCCGTCATTTCTTGTTGCTCACTTTCTCTATGCTATAACCAATGTTTTCAAAAGCCTTGACGAAGTCCTGGTAGTTGCTTTTCTTAGGTTCATACACTATTGTCACAGTCTGGTTTGAAATTGACGTGTCAATTTTCTTGACTCCCTTTACAAAACGTATGTTGCCCTTGATTTTCTTCTCGCAGTTAGAACAGTGCATTTGTGGAGTTGTGGTTATCTGCAGAGTGTCTGCCGATTTTGCTTTCTGTGCGAATGTCGTTATGGAGACAATCGCTAATGCCATGGTGATGATAATCTTTTTCATTGTTCTTGTTTTCATTATTGTTATTACTCTTATCAAAGTTTTCAAACCCTTCAAAGCTTTTATACCTTTCAAACCCTTCAAACCTTTTAAACCTTTATCCTTATTCCAATATATCCCATTGTACCATTCAAAGGTCCCCATATTTGCGTAGCATCGAATGATGGTTGCCAAGGATTTGATGCGCTGCGGACAGCATTGTCTATAGTGTAGTTGGTGAGGTTCTCTCCGCCTATATATAAGTCGAAGTGACGAAACTCCCGTGTTATCTGTGCCTGCAACTGGAAGTAGGCTGGATAGCGGCTGCGGTCATATAGCTCACCTCCACCGTTTATGCTGCCAGTTGTGTCAAAATGCCACAGTTCAAGAGGAGTCTTATATCCCATGGTGAGCAATGCCTTATAGCGTGAGGTGAGCGGACGCCTGCGAAGTGTACCGTCGTAAGTGGTACGGGAGTCTATATACCTGAATGCTCCTGTAGCGATAAACCCGTCGAAGAGAGGGTAGGTGGCATCTATCTGTGCAGCATGAGTATAGCTCTTGCCAGAGAGGTTCTCAAATGCGAAGGTATTGGAGCCAGCAGCTCCGTCAGGATTTATAATCAACTGGTTTTGGAAGTCTGTGTAATAATAGTCGATATTTACCTCGAGGTCTTTGTCGGCTATCGGCAGACGTATCGATGCAGACATGCCCATGTTCCAAGCCTCCTCCTGTTTTAGCTTGTCGTATGCTATGAATTTCTTTCCACTTGCCAATAAAGACACGTTCTCAGCCAAGGCATGTGGCGAGCGGAAACCCTTTCCTGCAGAAGCGCGCAATGTGAGATATTCCCAGGGAGAATATTTTATGTGGAGGCGTGGAGTCCAGAACTCACCATGCTCAGTGGAGTAGTCCCACCTTGCGCCTGGCATGATAGTCAGTTTGTCACCATATTTATATGTATATTGTGCATACAGACCATAAGTCGTTTCGTGAGGATTTCCAAAGAGGTTGCCCTCTTCGCCCTCTATAGGATTGAACAGCTCAAGACTTTGACTATAGGTGTCGTGGTTTACAGACGCTCCTATGCTCAAGTTGTGGTCATGAGCCATGTCAGTCTCAAACATCAGTTGCGCATATCCGTTCTTTTGGTTGACATCATACATGGTTTTCCCAAACAAGTTTTCGGCATCATGTATTGAACCGTTAAGCATGAGTGCGAGCGAAGTGTTATGTTCTGTATTGAGGGTAAATCCATTCTTCCATTGCGCCTCAAAGCGGTTGGTAGTTACTTCTATCCCATAAAACTCCACATCTGCATGATGATGGACGTGATGGTTCATCCCACTCGTCCGCTCGTCATGCAGAGCCTTGATGCTCAACTGGCTTATCCATGTGGGCGACACATAAGCCATGCGCCACATGCTGTTGAACTGCTGTAGTTTAGGCATGTCTATAAAGCCATCTCCGTTGTCGTCGTGGTCTGTCTGCCTGTTCTCGAAGTGGAGTAGTGCGCTGGTAGATAGCTTCTCTGTGACATGTATGCTTCCGTCTATGTTAACCTCCTGTTTCAGGTCGCTGTCAAGATATGCGTTCGCCCTAACCCCATCAGTGCCTTGAGGCTTTAGGAACTCCACATTAATCTGCCCCGTAGTGCTCTCATAGCCGTTCTTTACGCTTGATGCCCCTTTGCTCACCTGTATGCTCTGCATCCATGGTCCAGGCACATAGCCAAGAGAGTAGGGGATTGATGCCCCTCTGAGGTTGGGCATGTTCTCTGTGAGCATCTGTACATATGTGCCACTGAGTCCCAGCAGTTTAATCTGTCTTGCTCCTGTTGCAGCATCGCTATATGACACATCCACCGATGGGTTTGTGGTAAACGATTCCCCAAGGTTACAGCAAGCTGCTCGTATCAGTTCCCCCTTCCCTATAATCTCTGTATTGGTGATGCGATGCAAGGACCTGCCCCCATTCCTCGCCTTTACCGTTACGTCTTGCAGGGTATGGCTATGTTGAATGCTGTCTATGGCAATGCTATCTGTCTGTCCTGTTGCATTGGTTATCGTTGAAAAAATAAGAAGTATAGTTGCCGTTATCTTTTTCTTATTCATGTATCAGCTATTTTTTTATGCAAAGATACAAGTAATGTGACGGAGCAACAAGAATATGCATACCTTTTTTTTTAATTTTGCGAACAAAATACCATGATTATGTAATGCTTTTGACTTAGCCACGTTTAAACGACAATGTGAGCAGTTATAATATCTGTTCTTTATTTACATCTTGTAGTGATAATATGTATTCCGTGATAGTTCAACGTCGATATGCAATCTGATATTCCTGAAGTTTATCTTTTCTGTCGAGACCGCTGAGTTCTGCGATTTTACCTGCGTTAAGAGGTTGACCTGCCTCTTTCATTGTTGCTAATACTTTTTCTTTTGCGTCCATAGTTTTTGATGATCATATTATGTTATGCCGCAGGCAATGCATTGCGCGGACAGTTGCAAAGCTTTGCGTGAGCAGATGCAAAGCTTTGCGTTGGCGGATGCAAAGCTTTGCGTAGGCGGTTGCAAAGCTTTGCGTTGGCTGATGCAATGCTTTGCGTGAGAGTTGTGCTGAACTGGCAAAGAAATGTCTGTCCTATTCTGGATAAGAGAAAAGGGGGAAGACGCACCCTACGGGTCACTTATCCTCCAGGAAATTTCTACTGCCCCGTAACCATTCTGGTTGGTAATCTCATCGTAGCTCATAAAAAAAGCGAATGACCAACGTGTGGTCATCCGCCAATAAGGTATGGTTAAGGTTTGTTTTTAATTATTCCTGTATTTAATTTTATTTCTCAGAAGTCTCTGCCTCCTTCATGTCGCCCTCAACGTAGAGACGTGTCATCTCAGGAGTTCCGTTGGTCCTAACGGTGATGCTCTTCTTGAAATGGCCTGGGAATTTGCCCTTCCCGTTGTAGGTAATCTTCAACTGTCCTTTCTTGCCCGGTAGGATAGGAGTCTTGGTGTATGATGGTACGGTGCATCCACAACTTGCCACAGCCTGATTGATTACGAGTGGGGCTGTGCCGATGTTTGTGAATGTGAACACACATTCCTGTACTGGTGAGCTCTCACTGAACGTTCCAAAGTTGTGCTGTAGGGTGTCGAATTTGATTTGGGCCTCATTCTGCTGCGCCATAGCCATGTTTAGGCTTGCTATAAGCATCAGGGCAATAGATAAAATCTTTTTCATCGTTCTGAAGTTTTTGCATTTGTTATTTATATAGGAGGTGCATATCAGTATGGCGTCTATTCGTTGGTAGCATCAGCACACCAGTCCTACGCCATTTTGTGCTCCTTTTACCCTAATGACGTGCAAAGTTATAAAAAGATTAATAAGAATGTAAAGACGGGCTAAATCTTTTACATTATTTAACCAGTTTATAGTATTCTGTAGCACCCATTAAGAAACATCCAGTACCATAATCTTCAAAGTCGGGCACGCTCGTATATGTCACAGGTTGCCCAGCCGACGGGTCTTTTCCTGTTCCCTGAACCCATCCGAGGAAGCCGTCGGCATGCACGCTTTCCGTTGCCAGTGCCGTCCATGCCTTGTCGGCAATGTGGCGGTATTCCTTCTCTTTTAGGATGCCGTTGCGCATACCCCATGCCATACCATATAGGAAGAGCGATGTTCCCGTTGCTTCCTTTCCTCCGTATGTCACTGGCGATACGAGGCTTACGTTCCAGAAGCCGTCCTCCCGCTGGCATGATGCGAAAGCCTTGCTCATCATCACGAAGTCGCGTTTCAGTTCCTTATAGTATTTGTCCTTCTTTCCTATTACGTCCATCACCCTTACAAGAGCTGCATACACCCATCCGTCACCTCGGCTCCAGTAGCAGTCCTTGCCGTCCGCCTCCTTGTATGGAGGTACGTAGTCCTTGTCTCTCCACCAGAATCCGTTGGCTGTATTGAAGAGTCCGCCCCCACATTCGTTCCTGCTCCATCTATATGCCTTCATGGCGTAGTCGATGTATTTCCTGTCGCCAGTCTGTTTGTACGCCATGGCATATAGCGGCATGGCCATCTGTATGGCGTCTATCCATGTCCAGTAGTCGCAACGTCCGCTTGCAATCTGCTTGTCGAGGTTCTCCAGTACCTTCTCCATTGGGTTCTGCCTCTCGGTGAACGGTTGCAGCAGATAGTATGTCTGTCCGCAACATTGGTCATCGGCATCAGTTGTCGTGACCCCGTTTCGTGGAGTCCAGTTGTGGAAGTCAGCCCATCTCATGGCGTAGTCTATATATCTCTGTTGCTGGTCAATGGTGTATAGTTCCATCAGTCCCTCATAGTATACGGCCCTTGTCCACAACGAGCTTGGTCTGATTTTCCTTACGAAAGTGGGCTTTGTAGGGTCATCGTACTTTGCCATGAAGTAGTCGTTGGCTTTTTGCGCCGTTTCCAGTACGTCCTGTGCTGTTTGCGCATTGGCCATAAAAGCCAATGACAGGAATGTAGCTAATGTGATGATTTTTCTCATGTAGATAAAGTTATGTTTGTTTTCGCATACAAAGATAATAAATAAAACCTCACAATGAATAGTTTGCGTGATTTTTTTTCGTACTTTCAAAGAAAAATTGTACTTTTGCACGAAACTTAAATTATCTTATATATATAATATGTATAGATCAAACACGTGCGGGGAGCTTCGACTCTCCGATTCCGGTAAGGAAGTAACTTTGGCTGGATGGGTGCAGCGAGTACGTAAGATGGGCGGTATGACATTTGTCGATCTGCGCGACCGTTACGGCATCACGCAGTTGGTATTCAACGAGGCTGATGACGCAGCCCTGTGCGAGGCCGCCAACAAGCTAGGTAGGGAATACTGCATACAGGTGGTAGGAAAGGTCAGTGAGAGGCAGAGCAAGAATCTGAAAATGGAGACGGGCGACATAGAGATACTCGTTTCCACGCTCAATGTCCTAAGCGACAGCCAGACACCTCCCTTCAAGATAGAGGACGATACCGATGGAGGTGATGATATCCGCATGAAATACCGCTATCTCGACCTACGCCGTCCTGCAGTTAGGAGCAACCTTGAGTTGCGTCACAGGATGACAATACTCATACGCAACTTCCTCGACAGTCAGAACTTCATTGAGGTGGAGACCCCGATTCTCATTGGCTCTACTCCCGAGGGTGCCCGTGACTTCGTCGTTCCCTCACGTATGAACCCTGGCCAGTTTTATGCTCTTCCACAGAGTCCGCAGACCCTTAAGCAGTTGCTTATGGTGGCTGGTTTCGACCGTTACTTCCAGATTGCCAAGTGCTTCCGCGACGAGGACCTTCGTGCCGACCGTCAGCCAGAGTTCACACAGATAGACTGCGAGATGAGCTTCGTCGACCAGGAGGATGTCATTGAGCTCTTTGAGGAGATGGCCCGCCATCTGTTCCGTGAGGTTCGTGGCGTAGAGCTTCCCAAGCTTGAGCAGATGCCGTGGCATGAGGCCATGCGCCGTTTCGGCAGCGACAAGCCGGACCTACGTTTCGGCATGGAGTTTGTTGAGCTTATGGACGTGCTCAAGGGCACTGGAACGTTCTCCGTCTTCGATGAAGCTGAGTACATAGGTGGTATCTGCGTACCAGGATGTGCCGACTACAGCCGCAAGCAGCTCAACGAGCTTACCGACTTTGTAAAGCGTCCACAGATTGGAGCCAAGGGACTCGTATATATTAAATACAATACCGACGGAACAGTCAAGAGTTCCATTGACAAGTTCTATACCGAGGAACAGCTCCTCAAGGTCAAGGAGGCTGCTGGTGCCAAGGATGGAGACCTACTGCTCATTCTAAGCGGCGACAATGCCAACAAGACGCGCACGCAGCTCTGCACCCTACGACTGGAGATGGGTGACCGTCTGGGCCTACGTGACAAGAATGTATTCAAGTGTTTGTGGATTGTCGATTTCCCTCTCTTCGAGTGGAGCGATGAGGAACAGCGTCTCATGTCAACACACCATCCCTTCACCATGCCCAACCCCGACGACCTTCCATTGCTCGACACACATCCCGAGAAAGTACGTGCCAAGGCCTACGACTTCGTATGCAACGGTATTGAGGTCGGAGGCGGCAGTCTACGTATTCACGACACTAAGCTTCAGGAGAAGATGTTCGAGGTTCTCGGCTTCACCCCAGAGCGTGCCCAAGCTCAGTTTGGCTTCCTTATGAATGCCTTCAAGTATGGTGCTCCTCCTCACGCAGGTCTTGCTTTTGGTCTCGACCGCTTCGTAAGCATCATGGCTGGTCTCGACAGCATCCGCGACTGCATAGCCTTCCCGAAGAACAATAGCGGACGTGACGTGATGCTCGATGCTCCATCGGCAATCGATGTGAAACAGCTTGACGAACTGCAAATCAAGGTAGACCTGAAAGAGTAGGCATGTTTTTACTTGATATATATCAAGAAATTATGTGATTACCAATAGTTTATGCATTTCTGGCCATATTTTCTGTAAAAATATTGCAGAGTTTGGAAAAATATGTGTAATTTTGCAGCAAATTTAAAAAATCACTCATTATTCAGGAAGTGACAGTTTTAATATTTATGTAAATTATGGCAGAAAAGAAAGCAACAACTAAGGCTACTGCAACAAAGACAGCAGCAACAAAGACAACAACCAAGAAGGCTACAACAACAAAGAAGTGTGCAGCAAAGGTAGAAACCCTCGTAGACGCTGAGAACGCTGGCTTCCGCGCCGGTGATGTTTATCAGGCACTTTCTGCAGCTGGTAGCGCTCTCTCTGTATGTGAGCTTGCAAAGGCAACAGAGAAGACAGAGACAGAGGTTCTTCTTGGCATAGGATGGCTGTTGAAGGAAGGAAAGGTAAAGGGTGAGAACGGTAAAGTGGTTCTCGCATAATTATCAAAACGATAAAGAGGAGCCGCAACTTATCATATAGTTGCGGCTTTTCTTTTTCATCTGGCCATAGAGAGATTTGATCACAGAGCTGATGCTAAACCGCTGACGTGAGAGAATAGCATAAACAACATTCAATAATAGTGAACTACGAACAGGAAATATTGTTCATACTCGAAGAGGCAGGCTCTTCCGGTCTGTCACTCCGGAAGATAGCCCATCATGTTTACAACTCTGTCAACGGTCTGTTCGAGGTTGTAACCTACGAGCAGGTCTACCGTAGTATAGTCAGCTATATCTATGCCCAGACCAAGCATCCTGACGGCACGGTAAAGAGTACTGGCTCACGTGGCAAATACTGCCTCAACATACGATCGACACGTTACATCCAGACGATGCTTGACTTCACGGATGAGGTAGAGGAAAAGCCTGAGCCTATTAAGCCTGTCGACACGTCTCTATCGCTTTTCGACTGATTTATATTTGGTATGTCTTATTCACAATACAAATCTGTGAAGTAAAATCAGTAATAGTCAAACAAAAGTCCTCCCATTTTTTATACAGTAATTTCATAAGCCCACGAAATTACCTTCATAAAAAAATGGGAGGACTTTTGTTTTTATTACCTCAAGTAACTACTCGTACCTTATAGCCTCGATGGGGTCGAGTTGTGCGGCTTTCTTGGCTGGGTACCATCCGAAGAATACTCCGGTGAAGGTGCAGACGGCGAAACTCATGATGATGCTCCACAGCTGTATGTATATGGGCCAATGTACGATGAGGTTCACGGCATAGCTGGCACCCACGCCGAGGACCACTCCGATGAGTCCTCCCGTGACGCTGAGCAGCACGGCCTCGATGAGGAACTGGTTGAGAATGTCAATGCCACGTGCGCCGACGCTCATTCGAAGTCCTATCTCACGCGTGCGCTCTGTTACCGATACGTACATGATATTCATGATGCCGATACCGCCCACTATGAGCGATATGCCGGCCACGCATCCCAGCAGAATGGTGAGCATGTCGGTGGTAGAGTTCATCATCGATGCCAGCTCCTCCTGTGAGCGTATGTTGAAGTCGTCGGCATCGGCCTCTGTAGTCTCCGTAGCGTCCTTTAGCTTATGGTTACGGCGCAGTATAGTCGTAATCTGCTCCGTGGCCTTGTCGGTGACACCCTCCGTGACCGCCGAGCACTGTATGCTCCCGAGGTATGTCTGTGCGAGGATGCGCTTCATCACCGTTGTGTATGGAGCAAGCGCAAGGTCGTCCTGGTCCATGCCCATGGAGTTGTAGCCCTTCTTCTTTAGCACGCCAATGACGCGGAAGGGGATGGAGTTGAACCTCACCACCTTTCCTATAGGGTCTGCACCGTCGGGGAAGAGGTTGTCCACGACGGTCTGTCCGAGAATGCACACCTTTGCGCTCGACTTAATGTCGGCCTCCGTGAACACCTCTCCGTCGCTGACGCTGAGCTGCCTTATTTCGAGGTAGTCCTGATTGACACCGTATATTGACGATGGCGTATTGTTGTTGCCGTAAATCCATTGTCCGCTCTTGCTGACCATGGGACTTATGCCCTTGATGTAGTTGCATTCGTCCTTTATGCTCTCGTAGTCGGTTAGCTTCAGCGTCTCCATGGCTGAGGCATCCTGGCGTACACCGCCACGCATGTCGGCACCGGGGTGTATCATAATCATGTTTGAGCCCATCTCCGCAATGTTGGCCTGTATGCTCCTCTTCGAGCCTTGTCCTATGGCAAGCATCGTTATGACCGACGCCACACCGATGATGATGCCTAGGGCCGTTAGGAATGCCCTGAGCTTGTTGGCCGCTATGGCACGTAGGGCTATCTTCAGAAGATTTGTATAGTTCATGATTTTCCTGTTGTTTCTTATTTGTGTAAGACTTGTCCAGATATTGGCCTACTCGTCATTTGCCGCAGGCAATGCTGCCAGTCCCTCAGCTGCCGAGAGTATGTTCGTGTTCTGCTCGTCGCTGATGACACGTCCGTCACGCAGCTGTATGTTGCGGCTGCTGTAGTTTGCAATGTCGGGATTGTGTGTAACGAAGATGATGGTGCGTCCCTGTGCGTGCAGCTTTTGGAAGAGTACGAGTATTTCGAACGATGTTCGCGTGTCGAGGTTTCCCGTTGCCTCGTCGGCCAGTATCACGGCAGGGTTGTTGACCAGAGCGCGTGCTATGGCCACACGCTGCATCTGGCCTCCCGACATCTGGTTTGACTTATGGTAGAGCCGCTCGCCCAGTCCTACCGCTGTAAGGGCGTCGATGGCACGCTGCTGGCGTTCTCTGGCCGTAACCTCGGCGTTGTACATCAGCGGTAGCTCCACGTTCTCCACGCTCGTCGTCTTCGGCAGCAGATTGTAGTTCTGGAAGATGAAGCCGATCTTCCTGTTTCGCAGTACGGCACGCTGTGACCTGGACATTGTCCTGACGCTTATGCCGTCGAGAAGGTACTCGCCGCTCGTCGGAGTGTCAAGGCATCCGAGCTGGTTCAGCAGCGTGGACTTGCCTGATCCCGACTTTCCCATGATGGTGACGAACTCGCCCTCGTGTATCTTGAACGATACGCCCCGCAAGGCGTGTACAGTCTCGTTTCCCACGATAAAGTCGCGCTTGACATCCTGCAGCTCTATGACGGTTTTTCTGTTTTCTGTTGTCATGATTTTGCTGATATGATGGTTGTTGTTTGGAAAGGTGAAGTTATTTCGATGACACGGTTTTCCTTAAAATCCGCTGTCTCGGTGTTTACTTCTTTTTCCTTCCCGGAGGGCCTGGTGCGAAGGGGCTGCTTTCTGTTTGCTGTTGTCCAGCCTCGGCAGTCTCGCTGGCATTCACCTTCAGTCCCGTTACGATGACGGTCCCCTCTGCGATGCCTGTGAGAATCTCTGTATGGATTCCGTCGGTCATGCCTATGTTCACAGCGTGAGCCTTAAGAGTGTTACCCTCTAATGTCCACACCTTGTTCTTTCCGTTGCAGTCTACAATCTTCTTGTTGCCTACGGTCTCCTTGGTGGGAGTGAAGCGCAGGGCCTTGGCCGAAGTGCAGGTGACGCCGGTACGCTCAGCGGTGTAGATGGTAACGTTGGCAGTCAGTCCGGGCTTGAGCTTCAGGTCAGCATTCTGTGCGCTTATCACTACTTCATAAGTCACGACGTTGTTGGTTGTGGTGGCCTGCAGCCTCACCTGAGTGACCTTGCCCTCGAATGTGTCGTTGGGGTATGCGTCTACGGTGAACGACACACGGTCGCCAACAGCCACCTCGCCAATGTCGGCCTCGTCGACATCGGCAATTACCTGCATGTTGGTAAGGTCCTTGGCAATGGTGAACAGCTCCGGTGTGCTGAAGCTCGCTGCTACGGTCTGTCCTTCCTCAACAGATTTCGATATAACCACTCCGTCTATGGGCGAGGTGATGGTGGCATACCCAAGATTGGTCTGTGCCCTCTGTACCTCCTCTTGCGACGAGTTTACATTCTGCCTGTTCGATGCCACCTGCTCCACGGCCTGCTGGTAGCTCAGCCGCGCCGACTCGTATTCGTCTGCGCTCACGAGTCCTTTCTGGTAGAGCGTCTTGTAGCGGTTGTAGTTGGCAAGCTGGTAGTCGCGGTTGGCCTCCGCACTCTGAAGGTTGGCACGTGCGCTCAGCAGATTGGCACGTGCGGAGTTGAGCGTACTGGTGAGGTTTGTCTTGTCGAGCTCGGCAATGACCTGTCCTTTCTTCACCTCTGAGTTGTAGTCAACGTAGAGCTTGCTCACGATACCAGATACCTGCGTACCAACTGTAACTGATGTCACGGCCTCGATGGTACCTGTAGCCGTGATGCTGTTCTGGATGTTGGCCTTGGCAACCTTCTCTGTGGCAAAGGTCACTTCCTCTTTTTTCTTCGAGCCTGATAATATCCAGGCGATGACGGCCAGCAACACGATGGCTGCTGCCGCAATCCAGATTTTGCTAATTTTCTTCATTATTGTGATGGATTATTTGTTTTCTCTGGGATAGATGTGATATATGGAATAGATAAGATATGGGGGACTTGGGGGTAGACTATTTATTTAGGAGCTGGCCTGATGCATAGAAGTTGAGCATGTTGATGTTGAGTATGGTCAGGTACTTACTCTGGAGCTCGTTTTGCTGTGCGTTGAGCAGGTTGCTCTTTCCTGTCATCAGATCTACGGTGTTCTTCAGGCCGAGGCGGAACTGCTCGCTCAGCAGGTCGTAGCTCTGTTGTGCGCTCTCGGTGCTGGCCTTGGCAGCCTGAAACATGCTCTGGTTTGTTGTTGCCTGCAGCCAGTAGTTCTCTATGGTCGAGAAGAGTGTTGTCTGCTTGTCGGCCAGGTCAAGCAGGTACTGCTGCTTTTGCAGTTTTGCCTTGTTGATGGCCGTCTTGGCTTGCCGGTTGTCGAAGATGGGAATGCTGAGAGTCAGTCCTGCTCCCAGGTCGAAGTTGTTCTTGAGCTGCTGACCCCATTCGTTGTCGCTCATCGATGTGGTGTTTGTAGCCGCGCTGGCACTCACGCCAATGGTAGGAAGTCTCTTTGCGCGCGCAATCTTCAGATTGAGGTCGCTGCTCTCTATGCCGAGCTGCGCACTCTTAATCTCGGGTCGGGTGGCGAGGGCAGCATTGTAGACATCTGTCATGACGGGTATGGACTGTAGGGCCATATCGTCAGTGGTCTGTGGTATGACAACATCGAAATCCTCGTCAGTAGTGAGCTGCAGCAGTTGCTTGAGCTGTCGTTTGAAGTTGCGGAGGTTTCCCTCTGCCTCGACGAGCGAGTATTCGTCCTGCGCCCTCTGTGCCGTGAGCTGTGCCAGGTCAGCTTTCGACATCTTTCCTACGTTGACGAACTCTTGTCCCCGCATTTCGTTGGTCTTGCTCGTCTGCAGGCTCTGACGGCACACCTCTATGGCCTCGTTAGAGTATAGTATCTGCACGTACAGCTGTGCTATCTGCTCCTGTATGCTGTTTGCCGTCACGGCAGTCTCCTGCTCGGCCTGCTGCTCCGTTACCTTGTTGAGTTTTATCTGGTTGATGTTCTGATTACCGTTCCATACAGTCCAGTTGGAGCTCAGTCCATAGGTTCCGTTGTAGAACACCTTGTCTACACTCGTCTCTACATAGCCGTTGGTCACTGTTGCCCTGTTGCTCTCCGGCCATGGTCTGTAAGTAACGTTCTGTGATGTCTGTAAGCTCAACGATGGCAGGAGTGCAGCTTTCGACATCTGTACATCCTCGTGTGCGCTTTGCGTCTGCAGTCTTGACTTCTGCAGTGTGATGTTGTTCTGCAAGGCGTAGTCTATACATTCCTGCAGAGTCCATTGCTTAGCCTGTCCGACAATAGGCAAGGCAGCAAGGGTAATGGCCAGGGCCATTGATTTCAGCATGTTGTTCATTTTTTATATAATTAATGTTGACTTAGATATCCTGTGGGCAATTCTTTATGACTGCCATATTCGTGTTCCATGTTCTGCTTTTTTCGATAAATTCAATGTCAAAAGGTTTATATGAGAAACAGATATTTAACATTATTCAACTTTAAACTTAATATTGGTAACCTGGTACTCATCATTTAACAAAAAATTAATTGCTTTATTTGTGAGAGTGTTTGAATTGTGTTAACTTTGCACGACATTCATATATAAGATGATATCAGTAGAAGGATTAAAAGTAGAGTTTAGCGCGCGCCCATTGTTCCATGATGTCAGTTTTGTCATCAACGACCAGGACCGTATAGCCCTTGTGGGCAAGAACGGAGCCGGAAAGTCGACAATGCTGAAGATACTCTGCGGACAGCAGACACCTACGGCGGGCGTTGTCTCCATACCCAACGATACGACCATTGGCTACCTGCCACAGGTCATGAGACTACAGGACAACACAACCGTTCGCGAGGAGGCACGCAAGGCTTTCTCGGCATGTACAGAACTGAAGGAGTTGGTAGACAGGCTCGGAACGGAAATGGCCGAGCGTACCGACTACGACAGCCCGGACTACCTGGCACTGGTTGACAAGTTCACGCAGGAGCACGAGCGGTATCTGATGATGGGCGGCGACAACTATGAGGCCGAGATGGAGCGTACGCTCTGTGGACTGGGCTTCAGCCGCGATGATCTGGAACGCCCTACGTCAGAGTTCTCGGGCGGTTGGAGGATGCGTATCGAGCTGGCGAAGATACTGTTGCAGAAACCCGACGTGCTGCTGCTCGACGAGCCTACCAATCACCTCGACATAGAGAGCATACAATGGCTGGAGCAGTTCCTGGCTCAGAGCGCCAAGGCCGTAGTGCTGGTTAGCCACGACCGGGCATTCATCAATAATGTCACCAACAGGACAATAGAGCTGACATGCGGAAGAGCCGTTGACTATAAGGTGAAGTACGACCAGTATGTCGTGCTGAGGGCCGAGAGGCGTGAGCAGCAGCTAAGGGCATACGAGAACCAGCAGAAGGAGATTGCAGACATGCGCGACTTTATAGAGCGGTTCCGGTACAAGCCCACTAAGGCTATACAGGTACAGAGCAAGATAAAGCAACTGGAAAAGATAGTGCCTATAGAGATTGACGAGGTGGACCGCTCGGCCATGAGACTGAAGTTCCCGCCATGTCTGAGAAGCGGCGACTATCCCGTGATATGCGACGGAGTAGGGAAGAGCTATGGCGACCATACGGTGTTCAGCGATGTGACCCTGACTATCAAGCGCGGTGAGAAGGTAGCCTTCGTGGGAAAGAATGGTGAGGGTAAGTCAACGCTCGTGAAATGCATCATGGGAGAGATACCCTTCACTGGCAACCTAAAGATTGGACACAACGTCCAGATAGGATATTTCGCACAGAACCAGGCACAGCTTCTGGAGGAGGAGATAACAATCTTCGACACCATAGACCAGGTGGCCAAGGGCGACATGCGACTGAGGGTGAACGACCTGCTCGGAGCATTCATGTTCGGAGGGGAGTTGTCGGAGAAGAAGGTAAAGGTGCTTAGTGGCGGCGAGCGTAGCCGACTGGCCATGATCAAGCTGCTGCTGGAGCCTGTAAACCTGCTCATTCTCGACGAGCCTACCAATCATCTGGACATGATGTCGAAGGATGTGCTGAAGGATGCCATCAAGGCTTTCGACGGCACGGCAATCATCGTGAGCCACGACCGTGAGTTCCTCGATGGCCTTGTTGATAAGGTCTATGAGTTTGCGGCTGGGCATGTCCGCGAGCACCTCGGCGGCATCTACGACTACCTGCGCGGTCACAACACCATCGACGACAAGTTGCAGGCCGTATATGCACAACAGCCAAAGGAGGCTGAGCAGCAGCCCGATAAGTCGACAGCACGGCAGGATTATGATGCACGCAAGGACGACCAGAAGAAACTGCGCAAGGCACGCAAGGCACTTGAGGATTGCGAGAAGCGAATAGCGAGCATGGAAGAGAGAATAGCGGAGCTTGACTCCCTGCTTATGCTTCCGGAGAACGCCTCCGACATGACTCTCGTTACGGAGTATACTTCAATAAAGAAGAAGCTCGACGAGGAGAATGAACGCTGGTTTGAGATGGCGGAAGGGATGGAGTAATAAAAGCCTCACCCCCCAACCCCTCTCCCAAAGAGAGGGGAGAAATTAGTTCTGAGGGAGAATGTAGTTAGGTTGGATTTGGATATATATATACATGAGTATACTAATATATATATAATGTATAGATTAACATAACATATTATAATAAATAATGACAATGAAGGAAATAATACCGGTGTTGCTGCTCATCGCAGCTCCGGAAGCAGGCATGGCACAGAACAAGGCCGGCATAAGGATGGAAAACTTAGACAAGACAGTAAGCCCGTCTGAGAACTTTTACAAGTTTGCATGTGGCGGATGGCAGAAGCTTAACCCGCTGCCTTCCGCATACTCGCGCTTCGGCAGCTTCGACCAGCTGCAGGAAGACAACAACCAGCGCATCAACGGCATCATAGCAAGCCTCACACAAAAGAAATTCGCTGAGGGCAGCGTGGAGAAGAAGCTCAGCGACTTCTACAAGCTCGCCATGGACTCCACACGACGCAACGCCGAGGGTGTGGCTCCCGTGAAGCCTGTAATGGACGAGATAGAGGCTGCCAAGGATATCGAGGCCCTGAGAAAGCTTCAGCTCAAATATGCCGTCATAGGCCTTGGTGTTCCCTACGGTTATTACTTCGGCTCTGACGAGAAAAATGCCACGATGAACATCCTGAACCTTATGCAGGGCGGACTGACATTGGGCGAGAAAGACTATTATCTTGACAACGACAAGGCTACGGCAGACATACGCCAGGCATACGCCAGACACATAGAGACAATGTTCGGTATCTATGGTTTCAGCGAGGAACAGGCAAAGGCCAGGAGCCGTGCCATAATGCGATTTGAGACTGCTCTCGCATTAATATCGAAGAACAGGACGGAGTTGCGCGACGTAGAGGCCAACTACAACAAGATGACCCTTGCTGAGTTCCAGTCCAGCTATCCCAATATCGCTCTGGCCGAGCTGCTTAGGGCAGAGGGAGTGAAGGACGACTGTATGCAGGAAATGGTGGTCGGCCAGCCACAGTTCTTTGCAGGTGCCGACAAGCTCATCGCCACACAGGATGTCGAAGAGCTAAGGGCAATCATGGAATGGAGCCTTATCGACATGTCGGCGGGCTATCTTAGCGATGAGGTACAGGCCGCCAGTTTCGACTTCTGGGGAAAGACCATGCGCGGACGTGCTGAGGACTACCCCCGCTGGAAGCGTGCCACCATGCAGACTGAGAGTCAGATGGGCGAGGTACTCGGCAAGATGTATTGTGACAAGTATTTCCCCGCCAAGTCGAAGGCACGCATGGAACAGCTCGTTGCAAACCTGCAGAAGAGTCTCGCTGAGCGCATCGTGGCGCAGGACTGGATGAGCGAGGCAACCAAGAAGGCCGCTCTTGAGAAGCTGTCTACTTTCTATGTGAAGATTGGTTATCCAAACAAGTGGAAGGACCTCTCCAACCTTACCATTGACCCGGCCAAGAGCTACTTTGACAATGTTCTTGCCTGCCGTAAGTTCTGGAACCAGTATGCCATCGACTCCAAGGCCGGCAAGCCTGTAGACCGCGATGAGTGGTTCATGTCTCCGCAGACCGTCAACGCATACTACAACCCTACAACCAACGAGATTTGTTTCCCGGCTGGCATTCTGCAATACCCGTTCTTCGATGCCAAGGCCGACGACGCGTTCAACTATGGTGCCATCGGTGTCGTTATCGGACATGAGATGACCCACGGCTTCGATGATCAGGGACGCCACTACGACAAGGACGGAAACATGACCGACTGGTGGACAGCAGAGGACGGCGAGAAGTTTACCGAGCGTGCCAAGAAGTGCGTGGACTACTTCTCTGCCATCAAAGTGCTCCCCGACCTGAACGCCAACGGTGAGCTCACCCTTGGTGAGAACCTTGCCGACCATGGCGGTCTGCAGGTGTCGTTCAACGCTTTTAGGAACGCCACCAAGAACAAGCCTCTTAAGAACATCAACGGCTACACACCAGAGCAGCGCTTCTTTATGGCATATGCCGGAGTATGGGCCAACAACATTACCGAGAAGGAAATACGCAACCGCACAAAGAGCGACCCACACTCACTTGGAGAATGGCGTGTGAATGGAGCCCTGCCACACATCGACGCATGGTATGATGCCTTCGGCATAACTGCCGACAGCCCAATGTACGTGCCTGCCGCCGAGAGAGTGAATTTGTGGTAAGATAGGGTACATAAACAATATTCAGAAATGCCATTAAGATTGCCAGACAAACTCCCTGCCATCGACCTTCTGAAGAAGGAGAACATCTTCGTTATGGACGAGAGCAGGGCACATAATCAGGAGATACGACCGCTAAAAATTGTCATCCTAAACCTGATGCCCTTGAAGATAACAACCGAGACCGACCTCATAAGGCTGTTGTCGAACACTCCTCTGCAGCTGGAGATAAATTTCATGAAGCTCAGGAGCCATACGCCGAAGAACACCCCCGTGGAACACATGATGATGTTCTACAAGGACTTCGACATTCTAAAGGAGCAGAAATGGGACGGCATGATAGTAACGGGCGCACCCGTAGAGACCATGCCCTTCGAGGATGTTGCCTACTGGGGCGAGATAAAGGCTATCTTCGACTGGGCGCGCACCCACGTCACGAGCACGCTCTACATATGCTGGGCTGCACAGGCAGGACTGTACCATTTCTACGACATTCCGAAATACCCTCTGCAGAAAAAGATGTTCGGCATCTTCCCGCAGCACACGCTGGTGGCTGCCCTGCCCATTTTCCGTGGCTTCGACGACGTGTTCGCCATGCCTCACAGCCGGCATACGGAGGTGAGGCGTGACGACATCGCCCGCGACAGCCGTCTGACCGTCATAGCCGAGTCGGAGGAAAGCGGAGTGAGTATCGTCATGGCACGTAACGGAAGGGAATTTTTCGTTACGGGACACATGGAGTATGCGCCAGACACCCTCGACAAGGAGTACAGGCGCGACATAGGCAAGCGTGACGATGTCGAGATGCCGAAGAACTACTATCAGAATGACAATCCCGACAATGGGCCAGTAGTGACGTGGAGGGCACATGCCAACCTGTTCTTCAGCAACTGGATAAACTATTACGTATATCAGGAGACTCCATACGATATCAGTAAGATAGAATAACCACAAACAGAGAATTATACATGCGAACACTCGAACTTCTGGCTCCGGCAAAGAACCTCGAATGCGGCATCGCTGCCATCGACCATGGTGCCGATGCCGTATATATTGGTGCTGACAGGTTTGGCGCAAGGGCTGCGGCAGGCAACTCTGTAGCTGATATTGCCCGTCTCTGTGAGTATGCCCATCGCTTTGGGGCAAAAGTTTATGTTACGCTCAATACCATAATCTACGACGACGAGTTTGAGGACATCATGTCTACGGCACGCCAGATTGCCGATGCCGGTGCTGACGCAATTCTCGTTCAGGACATGGGACTGGCTGAGGCTTGCCGGGGGCTGTTGCCACTCCACGCCTCTACACAATGCGACACACGCACGGCTGACAAGGCGGCATGGCTGCATCGTCAGGGCATGAGCAGGGTGGTGCTTGCAAGGGAACTGTCATTGGAGGAGATAGCACACATACACAGCGAGGTGCCAGACGTGGAGCTTGAGGCCTTCGTGCATGGTGCCCTGTGCGTGAGCTATTCGGGACTGTGCTACGCCTCGCAGTATTGCTTCAGCCGCAGCGCAAACCGTGGCGAGTGCGCACAGTTCTGCAGGATGAAGTTCGACCTCGTAGATGCTGATGGCAAGGAACTCGTACACCAGCGTCACCTGCTCTCGCTGAAGGATATGTGCCAGATAGACCATCTTGAACAACTCGCTGATGCGGGTGTGTGCTCGTTCAAGATAGAGGGAAGGCTCAAGGATGCCACATACGTTAAGAATGTCGTAGCGGCATACTCGCAACGCCTGGACACCATCATCCGCAAACGGAGCGGTGAGTACAGGCGAGCTGCCGAGGGCAGGGTGGAGCACAGGTTCCAGCCCGACTTGAGAAAGACCTTCAACCGTGGCTTCACCACCTATTTCCTCAACGGACGTCAGCGCGATATTGCCTCTTTTGATACCCCAAAGTCGTTAGGCGAATATGTAGGAAAGGTCAAGGAAGTGCGCACAGACAGCCTGACCGTTGCAGGAACGGCCGCATTTGCCAACGGCGACGGCCTGTGCTTCCTGAACAGAACGGGCGAGCTGGAGGGCTTTAGGGTGAACAGGGCTGTCGGCAACAGGTTGTTCCCCTTGCGTATGCCCAAGGAGTTGCGAGCAGGCATGGCCCTTTACCGCAATGCCGACATGGCTTTCGCAAAGCTGTTGTCGGGAGTCTCCGCGGTAAGGCAACTGCCCGTCACCATGGCGCTCGACCTGTCTGATGACGGCTTTGTCCTCTCAATCAATGGTACGGTCAAGGCAACATTGGAAACAGAGCATCAGAAGGCAGACAAGCCACAGGCCGACAACATACGCCGGCAGCTTACGAAGCTGGGTAATACGCCATTCGTGTGCGACGATGTGAGGCTTGGTCCTGGCGTTGCTGACTGTTTCATTCCGTCGAGTGCTCTGTCTGACCTCAGACGTAGGGCTGTAGACAAACTCATGCATACAGACGTACGATGCGACAAGGCTAATGACAAAGTGCCCGGTGTCTCCAAACCGTCTTCACAAACATACAAGGCGGAAGAGTGGCAGCCAGAATACGGACGGTTCCCCTATACCTATAATATATCTAACGGTCAGGCTACTGATTTCTACATTGCCCACGGAATCTCTAATCCCACTCCAGCCTTCGAGGTCGCACCCTCGCACTCTCCGCTCATCATGCAGTGCCGTCATTGTCTGCGCTATTCCCTTGGACATTGTGCAAAGCGGGGCGACGTAGTACCGCGATGGCACGAGCCTCTCTTCCTGCGTCTTGCTGATGGCCGCCGCTTCAGGTTGCAGTTCAAGTGCGACGAATGCCAGATGAATATCTTTGCAGAACCATAGTCAGCGCAGATAGCCCCAGTCATTCAACAGAAACACATATCCTCATGTCCATACATATCCGCCCACTCTTTACCCTTGCAGTCTTCGCTCTCTTGCTCGTCTCCTGTTACAACCGTGGCGAGAAAGTCCACGACGCAATGGTGCAGCTCAGCGAGCATCAGATAGACTCACTGTCATTCTTCTCAGAGCATCACTATACCAACAACTTCAACTTTGTGGTGAACTGTGACACCTTGACGCTCTTAAGGCAACAGCCCGAGGAGCTTCTTGCAGCCAACGTGCCGATAGACACTTTTGCTGCCGGGCGTCACTCCGTGCTCGTTGTGGCCGACATAAGGATAGTCCCAAGCGACAGCATCGACTCCGTATGGGTGCAGCTTGCGACGGAACAGTCAGAGTTTGGATGGACACGCGAGTCTGCGCTCATCCCAAACGTGGTGCCTGCTGACACCATATCGCAGTTTATCCTTTTCTTCTCCGACACACACCTCATAATATTCCTTGTCGTCATTGGCGTTATCACCGTCTCCTACTGGATAAGGCACCTTCTTGCATTGAAGGCTCCGATAGTCCACTTCCGCGACATAAACACCTTTTATCCCACGCTTCTCACCATCCTCGTGGCAGCGTCGGCAACCTATTACGCACATCTTCAGCTTTTCTATCCGGAGATGTGGCGGCACTTCTACTATCATCCCACCCTCAACCCCTTTGTCCTTCCATTCCAGCTTGGCCTTTTCCTTCTGATGGTATGGATGCTGCTCATAGTGGCTCTTGCAGCCGTTGATGACGTTCGTCATCAGTTGCCATTTGGCGATGCCGTGCTCTATCTCAGCGGCCTGATGGCCGTATGCGCTGCCAACTATATCATCTATAGCATTGCCACATTATATTATATTGGTTACTTACTGCTCGCAGCCTATGTCTATTTCGCCCTCTACCGTTTCTGGAAATTCAGCCGTATGCCATACAGATGCGGCAAATGTGGAGCGCAGATGCACGACAAGGGCAGATGCCCTATTTGTGGAGCGGAGAACTATTGATGCTCCCCCTTGCGTACTTTCTCGGCTTTAACCAAAAATTCAATAGCTGAAAAAAGGGTTTGACCTCACGACCCTTTTGGTTTATTGTCACGTGACCCCAACTAAAAAAACGCAAAGCATTGCATGTGCCAACGCAAAGCATTGCAGAGAGGCTACGCCTATTTTGACGTAGCCTGTCGTAAAAATAAACTATTTGTCCGTTATAGATTGAAATGCAGCATGATAGTTGCGATAAACATGAAGTATTTCCTTCCTGTCGTCATGCGGTAATTTCCATAGTGACTGCTTTCCTGACAGGTGGTCCGAAAGACGTTGCATCACCCTTGTTATTTTCCTGTTGTTTCTCCTTACATCGAGCATATCAGGCTCAGAGCAAACCTTGTTGTTGGCAGATCTCTCGGAGAGTCTTGACATGAAGCTTCCGAATTGATTGACGAGCAGGGCGAACAGCATATTAAGGTCTTCTCCTTTGGTTGGGATTTCGAATTCCTCACCAAAAGTCTTCGACTTCCACACCTTGAAGAGTTCCATGAATTTCGGATTAGAGGTATCTGCAAGACTACAGATTTCAGAATAGTCATAGTCGTCTTCCTCAAGCCAGAACCACTGGAATGCGAGGTCGGCCTGCAACTGCAAGAGATTCTGTTCCATGTTGTCCATACTGCCATCGGCCTGTGCCCTGAGGAATAGATGGAAAGCAAACCTTGAGAGCAACTTCGGATAGTCAGACATCTGTTCAAGTTCTGGGATAGAGTCAGCAGGCCATGAATGGGCGATTGCTGCATCATATCCAGCAATACACTCAGTCCAGGCGGCATTCATGAAGGGGCCTTCGGAAAGCATGTCATACATGTCCCTTGTTTTGGACTCAGTGATACAGAAAGCCTTGGGATAGACTATTCCGCTGTGGCTGCAGAAGATGAGCACCTTTTGCCAACTGCCTGTTTCCATAGGCAAGGTGTAGATGCCGTCATCACTACGCTGCATGGTAACAGTCTGCGTATTGGTCCATCCTGCCTCAAGCCTCATAGCCTTCAGCTCTAAATCCTCTACTATGACGGTCTTTAGGGCTTTAGATGTAATCTGCCATGATCCACCATTCTCTATCAGGCGGTAGGGGTGGTTAGCGAGATGTATTCTCCATCTCTCATCCTTATGTTTCAGTATGATGTTAGTCCTTGTCTTATTCCAGTTGCCGGCCGTAGGCTCCAGTATTGTACGAATGTTCTCAGCACCCAGGAGCAAGTCGGCAAAGGTACCGCTTGTTGGTATCTCGCCAAGCTTCAGGCTCATATCAGCCATATCCCTTACGGCCAGAGTGTTTCTTTCTGTCAGTTGGTATAGCAATGAGCGGGCAGGCTGCTCGAAGGTTATGGCAAGCCGCTCGTCACTATTCGTCGATGGCAACTGATAAGTATATTGTTCGATCATAGATACGGGAATGGTAAACTGTCCCTGCCCAATTTCCTCACCATTATGGCATACTGCAAAGCTCTGGAATGGCAGTTCAATCCTTACGGCAAAACTCTTCCTTCCAACCTTCGATGTGAATATGCAGTTTACCGAGCGGTCTGAACTCAAGCGTGCCTTCTCGGCCACATATCCTTCCTCTGTTTCCCTACAGCCTTGCACGTCAACCGTTCCGAGGGGCCAGGAGATGCGGAACACCACCTTCTTGTCGTTGGAGTCAACGATGTCGATAAGCTTTGCCGGAGACACGCCAAGATTAAGCATACGGACCGGCTTTACAAAGTCGTCGTCCATAGTCAGGGCTCGTGCATAGATATATCCCAGCGGTGCATCGTCAAGCCACTTGTCTGACTCGGCACGCCTGAACATTATCATCGACATCCTCACTGGCTTATCTTCCTCGCCATCTTGATGCTTGACAAAACTGACATTACCATCGAGATAGAGTGGAGTCTTTATAAACGGACAGACAAGTTGTGGAGAAGGAATGGCAACGGTGGATGACTGATGGCAGCCTGGGAAGAAATCAATATACTCGTCATCCTCATTATTAAGTCGATAAGGGCCTACGTCAGTCCTCGAAAGACGAATAAGCTTTGCTGTATGTTTGTCGCTGGTCGGTACGTCAACAATATCAGTATTGCTGTTTGCCTCCAATATCCATCCCTCGGGTATGTATATCCATCCCTCAGTATTACCCATGGCGTTGCCCTCGGCAATGGTTCCATCTGGAGTCAGATGGAAGATGTGGGGCATGGCAGATTCCAATATGGAGTCTGTAAGAATGTTATCCTTTATAGAGTTGTTCATGTTTGTTGAAATTGTGTTAGATAGAAGCGCTACCACCCCCCGTCGCAATGGCAGGTTGGCGCAAAACGGACGCAAAGTTACAAAAAAGAAGGCAAATAAAAGAATACAAAACCTTGTTTCTTTACCCACGAAAGACAAATCTTTAGCTTCTTTAACTCGCAATAATTCGAACAGATGAAAAAAATGACGTAACTTTGCATTTCATTATGTACAATACTATATGTGTAGCTCGCTACTTAGACCATAACAGGTACACATTATTAATAACTAATAGATGATTGACAGTTCTGTTTTTCAAGGCAAAAAAGCCGTTTATCATACCCTGGGATGCAAATTGAATTTCTCGGAGACATCTACCTTTGCCAAATCTTTGGAAGAGATGGGGGTGGTAGAAGCCGGCAAAGATGAGCCTGCTGATATATGTCTTATTAATACATGCTCGGTTACTGAGGTTGCCGACCATAAATGCAGACAAGCCATACATAAGCTTGTACGCCAGAACCCTAACGCCTTTGTTGTCGTTACAGGATGTTACGCACAGCTTGAGACAGAGAAGGTAAGCAACATCGAAGGTGTAAACCTCGTGCTCGGTGCCAATGAGAAGGCCAACCTCATACAGTTTCTGTCTGACGCTTGGGGAAAGGAACATCAATACCATTCCGTAAGAACGAAGGACATAAAGACATTCCAGCCAAGCTGCTCACGCGGCAACCGTACACGCTACTTCCTGAAGGTGCAGGACGGATGCAATTATTTCTGTACCTATTGCACCATACCATATGCACGTGGTTTCTCACGCAATCCATCCATCTCGTCACTTGTAGAGCAGGCCACCAAGGCTGCCGGCGAGGGAGGAAAGGAGATTGTGCTGACTGGAGTAAACATTGGGGAGTTTGGCGAAAACTCAGACGAGTCTTTCCTCGACCTCGTAAAGGCTCTTGATAACGTGCGGGGCATAGAACGTTTCCGGATAAGCAGCCTCGAACCTGACCTCATGGGTGATGACCTTATAGAATATTGTGCTGGCTCAAGAGCTTTCATGCCACATTTTCACATACCTCTGCAGAGTGGTAGTGACAAAGTACTTAAGCTCATGCACCGCAGGTACGACAAAGACTTGTTCCGCAGAAAGGTGGAACTAATCAAGAAGCTAATGCCTGATGCCTTCATAGGCGTGGATGTGATGGTAGGGTGCCGTGGTGAGGAGCCAGAACTGTTCGACGAGTGCTACGATTTCCTAAAGTCGCTTGACGTAACACAGTTGCACGTATTCCCATATAGCGAGCGTCCGGGAACACTTGCCCTGAAGATACCATATATCGTCAGCGACACGGAGAAAAAGCGAAGGTCGAAATTGCTTCTCGATCTCTCTGAGGAGAAGCGGCTTGCTTTCTATGAGTCGCATATCGGCACTCTGGCTGATGTGCTCTTTGAAAAGTCAAACAGAGGACGGGCTATGCATGGCTTCACACGCAACTATATCCGAGTGGAGCTGCCGGCATCAATAGCCAGGGAATCCTACGACAATCAGATTATAAAGGTCAGGCTCAAAGGCTTCAATCATGACAAGTCTGCCCTGAAGGCCGAGATACAGGAAACGCCATAACACACAGAAGACTATCCATGAAAAATAAGCCACATTTTGGAAACATACATCAATTAAATCAAGAACGCCATGTCTAAAAAAGTCGCAATAGTTATTCTCAACTGGAATGGGTTAAAGATGCTACAGACCTATCTGTCAAACGTCGTTGCCATGTCAGCAGATAGTGC
>SAMEA3663036__coassemble_231_pt1 | contig 27561 bp, 16 predicted proteins | sample SAMEA3663036__metabat2_high_PE_031 | metagenome-assembled genome bin SAMEA3663036 (sample SAMEA3663036) | pig gut metagenome | biome: pig gut; feature: pig-associated habitat; material: faeces | place: France | collected 2012
AGGCATCGCCAGCAGATTTACAGTCTGCCCCATTTGGCCACTCTGGTAACCACCCTTACTTTTTTATGTCTCAGTGCACTGCGTCACTCTCATCAGTTGAGCCTCTTGTCGGATTCGAACCAACGACCCCGAGATTACAAATCACGTGCTCTGGCCAACTGAGCTAAAGAGGCAAAATCCTTGCAGCCGTTAAGGCTCTAACAGGATATGTTGGAAAACGGCTGCAAAGATACGGCATTTTTTTTATTCTCCCAAATTTTTGGGGAACTTTTTTATCTATTTCTTAGTTTTTCCTTAAATTTGGACAGTTGCACCTTCATTGCATCCACGCACTCATCCACACCCTCTTCGAAAGAGTCGCAAGTTTTCTCCACGAACAGCTTGCTTCCAGGAACGGTAACGGTAAGGCTAGTCTCCTTATTCAATGCAGTGGCAGGCTTAACCACCTTCAATTGCACCTCTACTTTCTGAATGTCTTCGAATGTTTTTTCCAACTTGGCGACCTTCTTCTCGATGAACGCCTCTAACTTCTCGGTAGCGTCGAAGTGAATCGACTGAATCTTAATTTCCATAGTTACCTCCGTTTTTTAGTTAAGGTTATGCCCGTGGGTGGGCTTCTTCGTATACTCGCTTGAGCTGCTCAAACGTCGTGTGAGTATATATCTCTGTTGTCGACGCGCTTTCATGACCGAGCAGCTTCCTTACACTTTCTATACCTGCACCATTGTTCAACATAGCTGTTGCGAAGGTGTGCCTGAGCACGTGAGGGCTTTTCTTCTTCAGTGTGCTTACTGCAGAGAGGCATCTGCTGACCTCGGCTCTTACAGTATCCGGCCGCATTCTAGTACCCTTATCTGTAACGAAAAAGGCCTCGCAGTTGCGGATGACAGAGGAGTCACGCACGGCGACATAATCCTTGAGGGCGCTGAGCATCTCACTGCCGAAAGGTACTACACGCTGTTTGTCTCCCTTGCCGGTAACTTTTATCTCGCAGGTCTCCATATCAATGGACACGTCATCAAGACCAATAAGCTCCGACAGGCGGATGCCTGTCTCGTAGAATACTATAATAATAGTACGCGCGCGTACATTATTAAAGCTATTCCCCCACTCCATGTCGTCCAGAAGCCGGTTCATCTCAGACTCCTTCAGGAACTGTGGTAGTGGCTTGTTGGTCTTCGGTCCCTCGATATTATGTGCAGGATCACGGTCGACGAGATGTCTTGACAGAGCAAAACGATAAAAGGAACGCAACGCCGACAATCGTCTGTTAACAGACGTGGCATTGTTTCCTTTATCCATCATGCTCTCCATCCAGTCTCGCACTATGTCTGCATCAACGGATTGCCAAGAGAGATGATCATCCAAACTTTTGAAGAACACATAGAATGCCCGAAGGTCATCACCATAGTTCTTTACCGTCAGTGGCGAGCGGTTACGCTCGTACCTCAAGTAGTCCAAAAATTCTTCTATCATCATGCCGACGCTAAACAGTTATGTTTTCGGCAACGAATTTACGGAAATATATTCAAACTACCAAATTTTCCGAGGATTTTTTTACTCCTCGGTCTGACGCAGTTTCTGTACGTAGATGGCGTGCTCCATCTTGAGACGCTTCAAGACAGATGGCTTGTCATACTGCTGACGGGCACGAAGCTCCTTAACGACACCTGTTTTCTCGAACTTTCTCTTAAACTTCTTGAGAGCTCTCTCAATGTTCTCACCATCTTTTACTGGTACAATAATCATTGTTTTTTTGGTTTTAAAATTTAAATTAAACATTCGTTTTGCGGCAAGCGCCACAATTAGCGGGTGCAAAGTTACATCTTATTTTCTTATCTGCCAAACATTTATCGCAAATTTTATTGTCCCGTGAGAAAAAAGGGGCATAAACGATTTGGCACAATATAAATAAAAGGCCAAAACATTATTTGAAAACATCACTTATAGAGGTTGAGACACCATGGACGCAACCTCTGCACGTACGTCCTAAGGAATGCAGCTGGACAAAATGGGAGTTTATGCCTATGGTGTACACCTACCAATTTGACAAAAGCTCAAAGCAGTATCACCTGCGGATTTCTTTCGTAGCCTCCCTCAGCCACTCACGCTCGTCCATGCTGACATGTGGAGCAATGGCATCATAGACACGGCGGTGGTAACAGTTCAGCCACTCAACCTCCTCGTCAGAGAGCATGCTCACGTCAATTGGTGCGGTATCTATAGGGCAGAGGGTGAGCGCATCGAACTGCAGGAACTCACCGAACTCAGTAGTTTTGTACTTCTCCACTATCATCGTGTTCTCTATGCGCACACCGAACCGGTCGGGAAGATATATGCCAGGCTCGTCCGTCACCGTCATACCCTCGACAAACGGGGCGGGCATCCATTCCATTCGGAACTGGTGGGGTCCCTCATGCACGTTCAGGTATGAGCCTACTCCATGTCCCGTTCCATGCAGGTAGTTCAGTCCCTCGCGCCACATCGCCGAGCGAGCGAGGATGTCCATCTGTGTTCCAGCGGCTCCCTTGGGGAACTTGCACATCGCCAGCTGTATATGCCCCTTTAGCACTAACGTGTACACATGTTTCTCGTAATCAGAGACAGGACCGAGGGCGATAGTCCTGGTGATGTCCGTGGTACCGTCCTGATACTGCGCACCACTGTCTATCAGTATCATGCCATGAGGCTCCAGCGGAATATCTGTCTCCGGCGTAGCCTCGTAATGCACTATGGCGGCATGAGTGCCATAGCCGGCGATGGTGTCGAAGGAAATGTCACGGAACAGCGGTTGCTGCCTGCGAAGGCTTGTCAGCTTGCGATCTACTGACAGCTCCGTCTGCCCGCCGGCTTGGACGGCAGGCTTCAGCCATTTCAGAAATTTCACCATGGCGATGCCGTCCTTGAGCATCGCGCTCCTGTAGCCCCTTATCTCCGCCTCATTTTTCACGGCCTTCAGCGCCGGCACAGGAGACTTGCTCCTTACCACCTCTTGGCAAGCTGCAATCCTGGCGAGCGTATAGCAAGTCTCATCAGGGTCTATAAGAATATTATAGTCGGGATAACTTTTCAGCCCCTTGTCCACATTCTCGTAATCGTCGATGCTGACACCGTTGTCCTGAAGATACGCCATCACGACATGCGACAATTTCACCTTATTTATATATAGGGTTACGGAATTGGACGATATGAGGAGATAGGAGACAAACACGGGATTGCAATGCACGTCGGTGCCACGCATGTTCAATGTCCATGCTATATCGTCGAGCGCAGACATGAGCATGCCGTCGGCATGCAGGTCGCGCAACGCCTTCCTTATACGTGACACCTTTGATTTCACATCCTCTCCGGCATACTCCAGCGGATGGACGCTGACCAGGTCTTGAGGAATGGGTGGACGGTCTGTCCAGATAGTTTTCAACGGATCAAGGTTGGTACGTACGGTTATTCCCCCATGGCTGCGTAGGTCTGCTATCAGAGCCTCTGCGCTTGCCTGCGAGTTCACCATTCCATCGATGCCCACCTCCGGTCTTTGGCAGTCTATGAGTTGTTGTCCCAGCCATTCCGCTATGGTAGGCGTACCTGGTATCTTCAGCTTCATCAGCTCTATGCCCGTACCCTCTAACTGTTGTGCCGCCGCAATGAAGTATCGCGAGTCCGTCCACAGTGCGGCAGCATTACCAGTCACCACGACGGTACCTGCCGAACCGTTAAATCCCGACACCCATTCCCTGCCCTTCCAATGGTCTGGGACATACTCGCCATTGTGCGGGTCGGTACTCGGAAAAACAAAGGCAGAGAGCTTCTCCCTGCGCATCAGCTCGCGCAAACGCGCCAGTCTGTCTGTAACATTCATGCTCATAATCAGAAAATTGCTAATTCGACATTACAAAGATAGCGATTTTAAGAATAAACAACAAAAGATAAACATAAATTAATAGCACGAATTTATGTTTTTTTATTATCTTTGCGCTCAGATAGCCAGCAAGAGCCAAATATTGGCATTTATCCTCAGGCTATACGCCCCCCTAACGCAACATACCAGCGTTACATAAATATAATACGAGATATTACAAACAACATAAAAAACATAGTAGTTATGAACTTTTTAACTAATGACAAGCTTTTGATTGTCGGTGCCGGCGGCATGATCGGTTCCAACATGGTACAGAGCGCACTTATGCTCGGCCTAACCCCAAACATTTGTCTTTACGACATCTATGAGCCAGGTGTACATGGCGTATTCGACGAAATACAGCAGTGTGCCTTCCCTGGCGTAAACGTAACTTACACCGTTGACCCAGCTGAAGCTTTCACTGGTGCCAAGTATATTATTTCTTCCGGTGGTGCCCCACGTAAAGACGGTATGACCCGTGAGGACCTCCTCAAGGGCAACTGCAAGATTGCTGCCGAGTTCGGCGACAACATTAAGAAGTATTGCCCAGAGGTTGAGCACGTCGTTGTCATCTTCAACCCTGCCGACGTTACTGCCCTTACTGCTCTCATCCACTCTGGTCTGAAGCCAAACCAGCTCACATCCCTCGCAGCCCTTGACTCTACCCGTCTGCAGCAGGCTCTCGCACTGGAGTTTGGCGTTCAGCAGGACAAAGTTACTGGTGCGCATACATATGGCGGTCATGGTGAGCAGATGGCCGTATTCGCATCGCAGGTAAAGGTCGACGGCAAGCCGTTGGCTGAGATGGGCCTTTCCGACGAGCGCTGGGAAGAAATCAAGCATCACACCGTACAGGGTGGCTCGAACATCATCAAGCTCCGCGGACGCAGCTCATTCCAAAGCCCTGCCTACAATGCTGTAAAGATGATAGAGGCTGCCATGGGAGGCGAGGTATTCACACTCCCAGCAGGATGCTATGTAAACAACGATGAACTGGGCTACAAGAACGTTATGATGGCTATGCCTACCACCATAGACAAGACTGGCGTACACTTCACCAATCCTGTAGGAACAGAAGAAGAGCTTGCCTCTCTCAACAAGTCCTACGAGCACCTCTGCAAGATGCGCGACGAGATTGTAGAGCTTGGCATCGTTCCTCCAGTAGCAGAATGGACAGAAATGAATCCAAACCTGTAACTGCCATAAGGTAGGTCCTATAAAAACCACCATAAATCATTTCATATTTTTTGAGGGTGCGGCCAGAATGGTCGCACCTTTTTCATTCTTCCCCATGCCCTACAAATTACATATTTTAAAATTTGTGCAATTAATTTTTGGTAGTGTTACAAGAATTAGGTATTTTTGCAAGGTGAAAGCAAAAATTATGGTTCGAGGACAAAATTCATAGTTCCTTCCGCCATGTTAATTGAGCCTTCCTATCAACACTAAGACCAAGAGCGAAAAACGCCTAAAACCAACGTTATGAAACCAACCTCTTGAAACGATCATACCCACCAGAGTACGCCTAAGCACTTTTTTCATGCTGTCATTGCGGAAACACGGTGGTCAATTCGTATTAAAAATAAGAAATTTCTAAAAATGTTATATAACTAAATCGTTTATTTATGAACTACCGCTTTTCTGAACTAACAAAAAAGACGATGATGTCTTTTTGCGTAGCAGCGTTATGTGGTGGGTTCGCAGCTTGTACCGACGACTATGACCTTGACGACCCGGGCAACTATCCGAGTTGGCTTGGCAACAGTATCTTCGACGAGCTAAAAAATCCTAACCAAAACGTGCTGACCGGTACATTTAACAACTATGTCAAACTCATTGAGGACCTGGGCTATGCCGAGACATTGGCAAAGACAGGTTCTAAGACCGTGTTCCCCGCCAACGACGAGGCTTTCGCGAGGTTCTTCAGCAACAACAGCTGGGGCGTGAGCAGATATGAGGACTTGACGGAGGCACAGAAGAAGCTTCTGCTCTACAACTCCATGCTCGACAACGCCATCCTCGTCGAGCTGCTCTCTAACGTTTCTGAAGGAAGCACATCCGTTGCTTCCGGTATTGCCATGAAGCACCAGACGGGTGCCAATGTCATCGACTCCGTGTCATACTTCTATGGAGCCACAGACCTACCAAAGAACAACAAGTATTGGGATTGGTACAACAGCCACGGCATCAACCTCGTCATGGACGGCACACGTCCTATGATGGTACACTTCACCGCCGAGCAGATGACAGCCAACGACATCAGCACAACTGGCGCCAACAGCGACTTTGCCATCATCACCGGTGAGGAGTACAACGACTCTGCGGCAACAGCCTACATCTTCCGTGACCGCATCATCAGGCCCGACGTTACCTGCCAGAACGGTTACATACACCAGATGCAGGATGTCATCGTGCCTCCGGGCAACATGGCTGAGCTGCTCCGCACTAATCCAACAACGACCATCTTCAGTCGTATGCTTGAGCGCTTCAGCGCACCTTACTACAGCCTGTCGGTGACAAACAACTACAACGACTGGGCAGTGGCAAACGGTAAGACTACCATCGACTCCATCTTCCAGAAGAGGTATCTCAGCTCTTACTCACAGGGAGGCACACTCCGTGACGACCCGAACGGTACCACTCTGAGCACCGACTATGTGCTGCCTTACGATCCAGGATGGAACGCATACTACACACAGGGTACCAACAGCAACCTGAGCGATGTGGCAGCAATGTTCGTTCCTTCTGACGAGGCAATGAAGAAGTACTTCCTCCCCGGTGGCGAGGGTGCATTCCTTATTAACCGTTTCGGCAGCTTCTCCAACGACGAGGAGCACCTCATGCAGAACATCGACTCGATTCCGCAGGACATCGTCTGCGCTTTCGTGTCAATGCTTATGAAGAGCTCGTTCATCGCCGCAGTACCAAGCAAGTTCGACAATGTTCCCGATGACTCCAACGACCCGATGGGACTCACCATCGACGAGATCAGCAAGACTGAGGACGGAAAGTACGATGTGAAGATTGCCAACAATGGTGTCATCTACATCCTCAACACCGTACACGCCCCCAACAAGTATGTTGCCGTATCGGCTCCCGCCCTGCTCAACAAGGACATGAGGGTTATGAACTGGGGTATTTTCAACAAGACCAACCGCGACCAGAACTATGGTCTGGGTCTTAACTTCTATGCATACCTTCTGGCCATGGATGCAAACTATGGTCTGTTCATCCCCAACGACGCAGCGTTCGACAAGTACTATATAGACCCAATCTCATTGGCCACACAGCCACGAGTGCTGCACTACTTCTATAACTCCAGCAAGTCTCCGTACATCTTCTGCTCGGCAAGGAACTTCAACCCCGCTACCGGCGAGATAAGCAATGACAGTACCATCCTTACGAACTCACAGTTCCCCGTAACTCAGTTCATTGATATCCTCAACACTCACACTGTGGTGCTTGAAGACGGCGAGGAAATGGGGGCTAACAAATACTATAAGACAAAGAATGGTGGTACCATCTATTTCGACAAGGCCAACAGCACCGTTATGGGTGGAGCACAGATGGACAACGGTGTGGCACCATCCAGGATTCTTCAGGTTGACAACCAGAAGAACGGTAAGTCGTACACCCTCGACCACGTCATAGAGATGCCACAGAACTCCGTATACAAAGTTCTCTCCGGCACACAGCAGTTCTCTGACTTCTTCGACCTTTGCAACGATGACCGTGCCGACTCCATCCGTGAGTTCGCAGGTATCTCCACAAAGACCATCGAGGGAACAAAGATTTCTCCTATGACACGTTTCTACACCTTCCGTACAGGTGTAACCGGTTACTACGGTCTTGACTTCAACGTCAACTACTTCAGCTCTTACAACTACACCGTCTACGCTCCCGACAACAGCGCTATGGAGATAGCACGCCAGAAGGGCCTGCCCACATGGGACGACCTTTACGCAATCTTCAAGCAGCATGTTGATTCCGAAGATGGCGATCCTGCCAAGATACAGGCACAGGCTGAAGTACTTGCAAAGGTAGAGGCCATCAACGATTTCATCCGCTACCACTTCCAGAACAACTCCGTTTATGTTGACAATACCGTTGGTAGCGGCGAGTACATGACCGCTGCTTCCGATACTCTCGGTATCGCCTACAAGGTTAATGTAGTTGGAGGCGGCAACAAGTTCACCGTTATCGACGGTTCCAACCAGTCTGTTGAAGTCAACGGCAACGGCAAGCTCATCAACAAGATGACCCGCGACTACGTGTTTGCAAAGTCTGCACAGGACGCACGCAACCTTACTACTAACTCCATATCCACTTCCTCATTCGCTGTCGTCCATGAGATTGACAAGCCTCTCTGCAAGAACGCCAACGGACGCTACGACGGCATGTGGGCATCAGCAAAAGCCAAGAAGGGGCTCGTGGAGCATAGAAACCTCTTCCTGCAAAGGCAGAAAGAAATGTATAGGAAATAATACCCACCACGATTATGAAAACAAATAAGATAAAATACCTGCTCCTGGCAGCATTCGCAATGGTCTCCGCCTTTGCCTCAGCTCAAGGAATACGTATATCGGGTACCGTCATGGCTCCTGATGGACCGGTGATGATGTGTAATGTCACCGAGCGTGATGCCAACAACCGTATCGTCTCTGCATCGCAGACCGACATCAACGGTAACTTCTCTATGGAAATCAAGAGCACGGCCAACAAGCTCCAGGTTTCCTATATCGGCTACAAGACCAAGACTGTGCCTATCGGCGACAAGACGGTCTTCGACATCGAGATGGAAGACCAGCAGACTCTTAAGGAGGTTGTTGTTGTCGCAAAGAAGCGCTTCAACCACGGTGGTCTGGCCATTCCTGCCAACGAGGTGTCTGTAGCATCCCAGACGTTCGACATGAGCAACGTGGAAGGTCTTGCCTTCACCTCTGCCGACGAGGCTCTGCAAGGTCAGATTGCCGGTCTCGACATCGTTGCCAACTCCGGTAACCTTGGTGCCGGTACATCAATGCGCCTGCGTGGTGTCACCTCCATCAACGGTAGTGCCGAGCCTCTGATTGTTGTCGACGACAACATCTTCGACAACCCCGACGCAACCTTCGACTTCCAGAACGCCAACGAGGAGACATATGCGTCACTGCTCTCCATCAACCCGCAGGATATCGCCGACATCCAGGTCCTGAAGGATGCCGCCGCCACCGCCATCTGGGGCTCACGTGGTGCAAATGGTGTTATCCAGATACGCACGAAGCGTGGTTCGCGTGGTGCTACGCGCATCGACTACTCGCTCCGCGTGCAGGCGAGCTGGCAGCCCAAGGGCTACAACCTGCTCAATGGTGACGACTACACCATGATGCTCAAGGAGATGTACTACAACCCGTCACAGAGTGCGTCCTCAACGACAAACATCAACGAGATCAACTACAATAAGAGCTGGGCAGAGTATGAGAACTGGAACAACAACACCGACTGGGTAGATGCCGTAACACAGACGGGCTGGAGCCAGTACCACTACCTCACAATAGCCGGTGGTGGTGAGAAAGCCAACTTCCGCATCTCGGCCGGTTACGACCACCAGAACGGTACCATCATCAAGCAGTCGCTTGACCGTTTCTCCACCAAGCTGGCTCTCGACTATTTCGTCAGCGACCGTATCACCTTCCGCGTGACATTCCCGCTGACCTACACCAGCAACAACCGTAACTTCGACGACAACATCCTCGGACGTGCGCAGAAGGTGTCTCCAAACATGGGCATCTACCGCCAGAACGCTGACGGCAGCAACACCAACGAGTACTACACCATGCTGCCTACAGGTTACAAGGGCGCGGGCTCTACTGCTCCAAACACCTCTTCCAAGGAGCTTGAATCCATCCGCAACCTCGGCAACCCTGTAGCCATTGCCAACCTTGCATGGCGTCACGAGAAGACTTACCGTATCTCGCCTGAGTTCAAGCTCGACTACAAGCTCCTCGGAACAGACGACGACAAGACCAAGCTCGACTATACCGGTATGGTATACATGGACATCTATGCCTCAAGTACACCTAAGTTCTGGCCAGGCTCTCTCTTCACAAACACTTGGACAGACGAAAACTACAACCGTAACGAGAACAACGAGTACAACTCTCTCGGCTTCACCACACGCCACACCCTGACATTCACCCCGGCATTCAAGAACAAGGACTGGTATGCCACAATGTTCGGACGTTGGGAAATGACAACCGGTAACAACAACAGCCAGTACCAGCTACGCATCAACACACCTAACAATGTCAACTCCACCAGTGTTGACGGTGGTGACCTCAAAAGCATGAGCACGGGCAACGGACAGTGGCGTAGCATGTCGGCACTCTTCAACGGTCACTTCTCATACAAGAGCCGCTACTCGCTCGGTGTCTCTGTACGTGCCGACGGTACAACTAAGTTCGGTGATACCAAGAAGTGGGGTTACTTCCCCGGTGTATCAGCACGTTGGAACATCAGCGACGAGAAATTCATGAAATGGGCCAACAAGTGGCTGTCCATGCTCTCCTTCCGCCCGTCATGGGGTATCGTAGGTAACCAGCCGGGCAGCGAGTACCTGCAGTACGCGCGCTACGCTACGGGCCCTACCTATGGACAGGTTGGTAACAACGACGGAACAACCTACCTGGAGGCACTTCAGCTCAACAACCTGAAGTGGGAGAAGACCACACAGACTAACCTTGGTGGTGACTTCGGTTTCTTCAACGGACTCATCACCGGTGATTTCAACTACTACTACAAGAAGACACGCGACCTGCTCATGAGCAACGTGCGCATTCCTTCAACAACCGGTTTCAGCACATTGGCATGGACCAATGTCGGCGACATGGAGAACAAGGGATGGGAGCTTAACATCGAGGCCAACAAATTCATCAACATCGGTAAGTTCTCAATGAGCGCAAACTTCAACATCTCACAGAACTTCAACAAGATACTGGCGATGGACGAGAGCGTGCTCGAGTCTATCAACTCCGACTGGGATGCCGCATCACGAGGTTCTTACCTCAACCGCATACAGATTGGCAACCCTCTGGGTTCTATCTACGGTCTTAGATTCAAGGGTGTATACCAGTATACATACGAGTACCTTATTAATATGAAGGAGCGTAACAACTGGTCGGGCGAGGACCTCCGCAACTACATCAACAACGAGTTCCTGCCAAGCGGCAAGACGGCTCCTATCGCTATCGACAACGAGGGCAAGGTGCTTATGAGCTCCACAGGCGAGCCTGTTCGTCAGGTATACAACTTCAAGGACGGCTCCTCTACTTATAAGTTCCAGGGCGGTGACGCCATCTACGAGGATATCAACAACGACGGACAGATCAACTCGCTCGACATCGTTTACCTCGGCAACTCCAACCCAAAGGTCAGCGGAGGTTTCGGCTTCAACTTCTTCTGGGGCAGCAACTGGTCGCTCAAGACTTCGTTCAGCTACCGTGCCGGCGTGAAGGTTGTCAACAGTGCCAAGATGGGACTCGAGCAGATGTTCAACGCATACAACCAAAGCTCTGCCGTTAACTGGCGCTGGCGCAAGAACGGTGATGTCACCAACATCCCACGCGCCATGTTCGATACCGGTTACAACTTCCTTGGTTCCGACCGCTACGTTGAGGATGCCTCATTCATACGTATGAGCTACATCCAGCTGGTTTACAACTTCAACAAGAAGCTGCTCAAGGCACTGGGCATGCGCAGGCTCCAGCTTAGCATCTCTGGCCAGAACCTCTTCTGCTGGTCAAAGTATAGCGGAACAGACCCTGAGCACTCTGCTGGCGCATGGGGTATCGCATATGACAACTCGCAGACTCCTCGAAGCAAATCTGTGACGATGAACATTAATGTTGGATTCTAAAAACAGAGACATATATGAAATTCAATAATATAATAAAGATGATGGCGGTGGCAGCAGTAGCCGTTACGGGTCTGTCCAGCTGCGATGATTTCCTGACCATCTATCCTACCGACAAGACCATCGGCGAAGACTTCTGGAAAACTAAGGAGGACGTCGACAACATGGTCACAGGAGCATACAGCAGCATGCTCTCCTCAGAAATACAGCGCAGAGCCATCATCTGGGGTGCATACCGCTCCGACGAGCTTGTCAAGAACTCCAGCTTCAGTAGCACCGACCTTGACAATATCTCTGCTGTAAACCTGCTGCCCACCAACGGCTACAACAGCTGGGCAAGCTTCTACAGCGTCATCAACCGCTGCAATATCGTTCTTAGCCATGCAGAAGCTGTTATGGAAGAGGACCCGCAGTTTACACTTGGCGACTACAACACTGCCCGGGGCCAGATGCTTTCATTGCGCTCACTCTGCTACTTCTATCTGGTAAGGGCATTCCGCGACGTACCATACACCACACAGTCTTACGAGACGGATGACGTCAACATGATTATTGCCCAGACCAGTCCCGACAGTGTGCTACAGCACTGTATCGACGACCTGGAAGAGGCTTCTAAGTATGTGTTGAAGACTGGTGCCTATGGTAGAGGCAACTGGCGCAACAAGGGTTACTTCACCCGTGATGCCGTCAACGCACTGCTCGCCGACATCTATCTCTGGCGCGCATCGATGACCAAGAGTGCAAGCGACTACGAGAAATGTATCGAATACTGCGACAAGGTTATCGAGGCCAAGGACCTGTACTACCGCGAGAACCACAACATGGCCGCAAGCGCTGACAAGAGCGATATCTATCACCTCACATCAGGTTCCATCGCATTCTCTACGATTTTCGGCTCCTCTTACGGAAATGCCGAGGAGAGCATTCTGGAATGGCAGTACGATGGTACAGCAAACACCAACATCGGACTGGAGAACCTATACTACATGACAGGTTCGTCAAAAGACCACAAGAGCTACGGCGAGGTAATGGCATCAAGCGTATTCAACGTTGTTGACGAGAATGCAAGCAATTCTAACGGACGCAAGATGTACCAGTCGAAGAACGACCGCCGCTTCTGGGACAATGTCTATGAAGTAGGCAGCGAGGAAGCATCCGAGCTGTACGTTAGAAAGATGATTGGTACTGATAGCTACCTACAAGGCACAACCATACCAACAGTGGGAATGTCACGTACAACAAACCGCGCCTTCGACTATTTCCGTCAGAACTGGATTGTTTACCGACTCACCGACGTGATGCTTATGAAGGCTGAGGCACAGGTGCAGCTGGCAACAAGCGACGAAGACGAACTCCTCACAAAAGCGTTCGCACTCGTACAGACCGTAAACAAGCGCTCTATGCTCTCTAATGCTACCGACACTCTGAAGATGGCCGACTTCAAGACCATTGATGATATGGAGCAGCTCGTTCTCGCTGAGCGCGGACGCGAGCTGTGCTTCGAGGGCAAGCGCTGGTTCGACCTCGTACGCTACGGCTACCGCCACATGGAAGGCGTGGACATCACAACCAAGCTCGCCGACAGGGCATCATGGCCAGCATTGAGCAAGAACATGATGAAGATTGTCACAAGAAAGTACGAGAGCGGTGGTGATGCCGTATCGTTCAAGATGAAGAGCGAGCCATATCTCTACTTCCCGATACAGCGAAGCGAGATTAACGTGAACAGTCTGCTCAAGCAGAATCCGGTTTACTTCGATGATGAAACAACAAGTAAAAATTAGTCAACAATGAAAATGAACGATTATAAGAAGCTTATTTGCAAGATTGCAGCCGTGGCATTCCTACCCGGCATGATGGGCCTTGCAAGCTGTAGCGAGGACATCGACGAGTCCAACCTCTACACCTTCACCGGCGAGACCATCGAAGACTATCTTGCCAACCGCCCTGACCAGTTCAGCAGCTTCAACTACATATTGCAGCGCGCAGGTCTCGACAAACTAATGTCGGGATATGGTACTTACACCTGCTTCGCTCCTACCAACGAGGCGGTAACAGAATACATCGACAGTCTGTACAACGACCAGGAGAACAAGGAACTGCCGCATAACGGCATGACGGAGAACTCGCTGGAGGGACTCACCGACTCGCTGTGCAACGACATCGCCAAGTTCCACATCGCAGCAACAGAGGTGATGGCCATCAACATGGAAAGCGGTATGACCATCAACACCATGCTGGGACGTGACATCAACACCAACATCGACTCCATCACCGGCTCTACCATCATCAATGCCTACTCACACATCACGTCGATGGACAACGAGCTGGAGAACGGTGTACTGCACGAGATTGACCATGTCATCAGACGCTCCAACCTGCTCGTAGCAGGTGAGATGGAGAAACATCCCGACCTGTTCACTCTCTTCTCACAGGCTCTGAAGCTGACCGGTCTTGCCGACTCGCTGACCAAGAAGGAGAGGAAGCTCACTCCTCCTGCCAACAGCTACAACTTCTATACTCCAGAGAAGGCTATTCTCGGTTACACTATCTTTGCAGAGACAGACGACGTGCTCGCTGAGAACAACATCAACAACATCGAGGACCTTATCAGCCACGCAAACGACGTTTACGGCAACTGCGCCGCGGAAGGCTCAGGCTGGTACGACTACTACCGCAACAACGGTATCACCGTCAGCACAGGCACCGACTACCAGAGCCCATACAACTGTCTGAACATGTGGGTACGCTACCACATCATCAGCCAGCGCGTGCCTTACGACAAGATGGTCATCGACTGGAACCAGGTGACGAAGGTTCCTCTCTATGAGTACTACGAGACCATGCTGCCCATGACCCTCGTAAAGGTTATACGCAGTGCAAAGGCTGGTGCCGGCAAGCTCTTCCTCAACCGCTATGAGGCCAACAGCACCCTTACCGACCAGGTGGCAGAGCTTGGCTCAGACGCCATCCATCAGGTTGTTGACGGACACTCGGGCATAGAGATTGCCAAGGACAACATCCAGGCTCTCAACGGCTACCTACATCCTATCAAGGGCATGCTCGAGTATGAGTCCTGGGTTCCAAAGGGAGTGCTCAACGAGCGCATACGCTTCGACGTTACCTCAATGACAAAGGAGCTTGGCTCAGCTAACTTGCGTGGCGCACTGGGTGCTGAAATCAATGCACTCAATGGTAGCAAGACCGGTACCGACGGAAACCTCGGCGGTGACTACGTACGTATTCCTATCGACTTCTCAGAGAATATGATCATCTACAACGGCGAGTCTACACGTCTCTACTACCTCGCCGGACGCGAGAACAACTGGAACAACTACCAGGGCGACGAGTACAACTCCAAGGGTAATGTGGACCTCGCCTTCCGTCTGCCTCCTGTACCGGACGGCACTTATGAGTTGCGCGTAGGCGTATCGCTCAACGGCAACCGTGGTATGTACCAGTTCTACCTTGGTGAGGGCACAAACAACCGTACACAGATGGAAGCACTCGACATTCCTCTCGACGAGCGTACTGCTATTATCAACAATGCCGACGGCTCTCCAGACCCGACAACGGGCTGGACACTCTACACCGCAATGGAAGACCTTGGAGTAGAGACTGACAACAACATGCATAACCTCGGATGGATGCGCGGACCTCTCTACTACACAGTAGGTAAGGGAACGTCTACCGTTGCACGCTCCACAACAGGTTCTATCCGACGCATCGTTGCCCGACGTGAGTTCAAGCAGGGCACATACTGGTTCCGCATCAAGTCGGCACTTGACGATGACTCTCGTCAGATGTACTTCGACTATATGGAACTTGTTCCTGTAAATGTCTACAACAATACTCGTTATCTTGAGGACATGTATTAAAAATTTGGATTATGAAAAACTATAGAATATTCAATAACGCAAAAGTAGTCATGGCAGCCCTCGCAATGGGCGCCATGGCCACGGCTTGCTCCGACTGGGACGACCATTATGAAGCCAACAGTTCCGTAACAGGCTCGTCTTCGGCAACCCTGTGGGAGAACATCAGCGCAAACGATAACCTCAGCGAGTTTGCGCAGCTCGCCAAGAAGACGGGCTACGACAAGGTTCTTCAAAGTTCACAGACCTTCACTGTATGGGCACCGCTGAACGGCACATTCGACTTCGAGACTCTCAACAACTCTGATGTCACCGAGCTGACCAACGAGTTCATGAGAAACCATGTCGCACGTTTCAGCTATCCCGCCTCTGGCCCCGTCAACGAGAGAGTGTTCATGCTCAACGAGAAGATGAACATCTTCCAGGGTAACGGCACTTACCAGATGGGTGACGTGAAGCTGCAAGACATCAACATCGCAAGCAGCAACGGTACCATGCACACTATTGACGGCCAGCTCAAGTTCAACTATAATATCTTTGAGAGCCTCAACACCAAGACGTACGCTCTGGACTCCATCACGGAATACTTCAAGCATTTCAACCAGGAAAAACTCGACCTTGACGCCAGCGTAAAGGGACCGGTAGTGGATGGTGAGATTACATACCTTGACTCTGTAAAGGTTGAGTACAACCAATTGTGCAACTTAATTAATGCACACATCGACCGCGAGGACTCCACCTATACCATGATAGTTCCTACCAACGAGGCATGGAACAAGGCTATGGCAACTCTGGACAATTACTACAAGTACATACCGAGCTACCAGTACTTCAAGGAGTTCCCACAGACTCTCAAAGGTGCAGACGCAAGCAAGGTTGACTATGACCTGATTGACGATGTATATCTTGCAGACTCGCTCAAGAAGCTATTCCTTGTTGCAGACCTTGCGTTCAACAACAAGTATTATGGCAACGTTAAGCTGCCGGAACTACAACACGGTGAGTCTCTGCAGACCGACTCCTTGGTAAGCACCACGTACGACATTCTCTATACCGAGGATGCAAAACGTCTGTTTGATGGCACCATCGCCAAGGAAGAGAAGAGCAACGGCTATCTATGGATAGCAGACTCTCTGCACGTCCGCCCATGGAACTTATGGAAACCGGAAGTTATAGTACAGGGTGAGATGACAAGCCGGGTTGCGGGAACCTTCAACGGTACAGTAAGCAGGGTAAACGTAAACTCCATCAACAAAAACCAGAATGTAGAAGGCAAGCTCTCAAACAACGCATACGCTGAAGTGCGCCAGACATCTTCTTCCGGTAACCCGGAGGTTGACTTCTATCTGCCAGGCGTTCGCGCTGGTAAGTACATGCTCTACGTGTCTATTGTACCAGCCAACATCGACAGCACAATGTACGTGACATCAGTTCTGCCCAACCGTCTGCAGGTTAAGTGCGGCTACCACAATGAGAAAGGCAAATATGCAGAGAAATCATTCCCCGGCTACTTTGAGAATGATGTCACAAAGGTTGACGAGGTTAAGATTGGTGAGATTGAGTTCCCAGTCTCTACCGCCGGCCTTGACAACGCCATGCCGTATGTACGTCTGCTCAGCCGTGTAACCAGTAACATCTCAGACAAGTACGACCGTACAATACGTATTGACTACATAAGACTGGTTCCAATAGAGCTGTACGACTATCTGCAGGAGAATCCTGATTACAAATACTATCAGAGCCTTTACTAAGTCTCACTATTAAATTCCGAAAACAATGAAAAGAAATAATATTCTTTGTTTAAGCGTTGTCCTTGCCTTTGGTGTCAGCACAGCTGCCTTCGCACAGGACGATGTCACATACGACGATGGAGCGGAGACTACTGTTGTCAAGAAGAAAGCCCAGGCCAAACGGCCCACCTACCCCACCAAGGATGTAAAGGGTACGGTTATTGACGCCGTTACAAAGGCTCCATTGGCAGGTATTCAGATACAGACGCTCAACGACCGTAACTATGCCGCCATGACAAACGAGAAGGGTGAGTTCACCATCAAGGTGCCTACATTCGCCACTGCTCTCTATGTTCATGCCCCACAGTACCTCAGCCAGCAGGTAGCTATTGGCGACGGTGAGGTGCGGGTAGTGCTCATTGCCGACAAGTTCAAGAGCATGTACGAGAACACCACCGATGTGACAGCCAGTTCCAAGTCTACCATCAGGACTACTGTCTCGCAGACCGTAGAGACTGACATAGAGAACAATCTCGGTGCCGACGTGCACACCGTCACACGCTCTGGCGGCCCTGGCTACGGTGCGGCTATGTTCGTTCGTGGTCTCAGCTCGCTCAATGCCAACGCCCAGCCACTCATCGTTGTCGATGGTGTGGTAAAGGACATGCAGACCACACGCAACTCTCTCCACTATGGCGACTACAACAACCTGCTCCTCAACATCAACCCAGAGGATGTGGAGAAAGTGACCGTACTGAAGAACGGCAATGCCATCTATGGTGCCAAGGGTGCCAACGGTGTCATCCTCATCGAGACCAAGCGCGGACGCTCCATGGCGACACGCATCGATGCCAACATAGGCATTGGAGTGACACTGGAGCCTACACTCCCCGACATGATGAACGCATCGCAGTACAGGCTCTACGCCTCAGAGATGCTCGGTACTCATCCCGACATCAACAAGTACGACATCGACAGGTTCAACTTCCTGAACGACGACCCTAACGGCTACTACTACAAGACATACCACAACGACACCGACTGGACAAAGGAGGTTTACCACACAGCACTCACCGAGAACTTCAACATCAACGTGCAGGGTGGTGACAACGTTGGTATGTACAACCTCTCACTCGGCTACACCGACGGACAGAGCACGGCACGCGAGAACGGCTTCAACCGTCTGAGCGTACGCTTCAATACCGACATCAGCGTGATTGGAAACCTCTCTACACGCTTCGACATGTCGTTCACAAAGGTCAACCGCGATGTCTTCGACAATGGTGCTCCCGAGAGCTTCTCTGCCGCACCGGTATCGTCGCCGACATTCCTTGGACTTATCAAGGCTCCTATCCTCAACCCTTACACCTACAACCAGAATGGACAGCTCTCATCGACACTGGCTGAGGAGGACGACTTTGTATCTCTGCTCGACAACAACCTGACACTCGGTAACCCGACAGCTCTCCTTGAGAATGGTAACGCCATCAACAAGAACCGCGTGGAGAACACAGAGTTCAACGCTATCATCGCTCCGAAGTATCAGTTCAACGACCACTTCTACATCCAGGAGACTTTCAGCTACGGCCTGAACCGTAACTCACAGCGCTACTACCGTCCGACAGGAGGTATGCCTACATTCCTTATTAACGGTATCGGACGCGTGCAGAACATGGCCATGTCACTGTTCTCCAAGGAGACAAGCGTTATGAGCGACACACGTCTGCAGTTCACAAAGCAGCTCGGCGCTCACTTCCTCGATGTATACGGCGGCATGCGCTTCACATCGTTCTCGTTCGACAACAGCCAGCCTCAGGGCCAGTATGCGAGCGCTGCCAACGACAAGACTCCAAACATCTCCGCCAACATGGAGTTCAAGCAGTCTTACGGTGCCAACGACGTATGGAAGAACATATCATGGTATGCCAACGTAGACTACAACTACCGTAACCTCTACTTCGCACAGGTTGCCATGTCATTGGAGTCCAGCAGCCGCTTCGGCGAGAATGCCAGCGGACTCGGCCTGGCAGGTGTGAAGTGGGCTTATTTCCCAAGCGTACAGCTCGGATGGGCTATCAGCAATGAGAAGTGGTTCCCACATACCAACGCCATCAACTACCTGCTCCTCCGCGCAGGCTACGACATCACCGGTAACGATGATATCAACAACTACGCTGCACGCACATCATTCAGCGTTGTCAGCTACCTCAACAAGTCGGCAGCACACCTGCTCGACAACATCGGCAACGACGAGATTACCTACGAGAAGACCGGACAGCTGAACCTCGGCTTCAAGTCATTCCTGCTGAACAACCGTCTCGGCATTGACTTCAACTACTACATGCGTCACACCACCAACCTGCTCACCCTGAAGAGCTTCGACAACCCTGTAGCTGGTATCAACAACTACTGGAGCAATGGCGGTAGCATGGACAACAACGGTTTCGAGGTTACTCTTACAGCCAAGCCTGTCGTATCAAAGGACTTCAACATCGAGGTGGGCGCAAGCGTTGGCCACTACACCAACAAGATCAAGTCTCTGCCTAACGATGACAAAATCTATCTCAACGGAAAGAAGGACGCTGTCGGCTACACATCTTCTATATATGGCACCGACAACATCGCTACCATCGTAGGACAGGCAGCCGGAAGCTTCTATGGCTACAAGACAGCCGGCGTATTTGCTGACGACAAGGAGGCCGCTGCAGCAGGCAAGGACGGCTACCTCTACCTCACCGACAATACTGGCGCAAAGCAGTACTTCAGGGCTGGCGACATGCACTTCGTCGACATCAATGGAGACGGTGAGATCAGCGAGGCCGACAAGACCATCATCGGCAACCCGAACCCGGACATCTACGGAAACATCTTCGCTTCCATCATGTGGAAGAACTTCACTCTGAGCCTCGGCTTCAACTACTCACTGGGCAACGACGTGTTCAACTACTCACGCTCTATCCTTGAGGGTGGCAACAACTTCTACAACCAGACCACAGCAATGACAAACCGCTGGCGTCAGGAGGGACAGCAGACCGACATCCCACGCATCAGCTTCGATGACGCAATGGGCAACTCTCGCTTCAGCGACCGCTGGATAGAGGACGGAAGCTATCTCAGGCTGAAGACCCTGAACCTCTCATACAAGGTGCCTTTAAACAGCGAGTGGCTCCAGGGACTGACCATCTGGGCAGAGGCTTCCAACCTCTTCACACTTACCCACTACCTTGGCAGCGACCCAGAGTTCTCCGCTTCCAACAGCGTACTCTATCAGGGTATCGACCCAGGCAACATAGCTCTTAGCCGTGCTTTCACATTCGGACTGAAGATTAATCTTTAAACTTCCTGTAACAATGAAAAAACTGATATTATTAGCAGCTATATTCGGAATGTTCCTCACAACCACTTCGTGTGAGGACATTCTGGAAACCGAGTCTGAACAGATTGTCTTCGACCCGGCACTCGACCAGAAGACCGACTCCATGTTCTATACTCTTGCCATACTGAAGAGTGTTCAGCTGGCAATAGACCAGAACGTGCTCATCAACGAGATGCGAGGTGACCTCACCGAGACAAACATGTACACACAGACAGACCTGCGCGAGCTTGCAAACTTCTCGGCTACAGCAGCCAACAAGTACGACTCGGCATACGTGTACTACCGTATCATCAACAACTGCAACTACTACATCGCACACCGCGACACCATGCTTATGACTGGTAGTACGAAGGTGGCCATACCTGAGTATGTAGAGGCTCTTGCCGTCAGGGCATGGGCATACATGCAGCTGTGCAAGCACTATGGCACGGTAGACTTCTATACCACTCCTATCACGAGCATCTCCGAGGCCAACGCGCCAAAGGAGAAGAAGGACATGGCGGGCATCGCCAACGCTCTGTTGCCAGAGCTGGCTCAGTACAAGCAGATTGATGTGCCAAACTATGGTGAGATTGATGCCGGTAGCACCAACTTTGGTGTAAGCAAGAAGGTGAACTCCCGCAAGATTATGTTCCCGGTTCTACTCGTCATGGGCGACATCTATCTGGAGACCAACCAGTACGAGCAGGCTGCAAAGTGCTACTTCGAGTACTTGAACATGCAGAGGATCAGACAGCGCAACTTCTTTATCGCACCATTGTTTGAATATAGCTATCCAGACAACATAATGCCACCGATGTCAGGATACTACACCGTGGATGAATTTTGGAGTTCGATATTCACCGTTTCACCTAACGTGTCTAACGAGATTATCACCTACGTACCGATGGCAGTAAACGGATTGAGGGGTACCACCACCAACCTGCCAAAGCTGTTTGGATACAACTACTACACGACAGATGTGGACACTACGGACAACAAGTCACAGACAAGCGGTAGCGACATGTACATTCTGGAGCGAGAGATAGAGCCGTCACAGCAGTATATCAACCTCTGCAACAGTCAGGACTGGTACTACAGGCCAAGTGAAAGCTTAACCGACATTCTCACATCAAAGCTGGGTGACTTGCGCCGACAAGTTACTGTACAGACTGTACAGAAGGGCGACTCCGCATTCAGACTTATGACCAAGTATAACGGTGGCAACATAAATATTTACCGCGCTTCCACTGTTTACCTGCGTCTTGCCGAGGCTCTCAACCGTATGGGCTATCCCGATGCTGCGTTCATGATACTTAAGGACGGCATGTCATACTCAAAGCTCGACGAGGCTGGCTACCTGAAGCCAGAGACCATCGAAATGCTGACAACAACTATTCCTTTCTTCAGCGAGCAGAACATGAACAATTTCACAACAGAAATTCGGAATATCGGTATACACTCACATGGTGCCAACGAGACAGAAGGCCAGTACAGCCCATATCAGTACGTGGAGGTATTGGCAGGCAAGCTGGCTGAGCTGAAGGAGCAGGGTGTGAACGTACAGGACACTCCCGAGGACAGCATCAACGCCATGGAGGATATCATCTGTGACGAAATGGCTATGGAGCTGGCCTTCGAGGGCAACCGCTTCGCAGACCTCACACGTATCGCCAAGCACAAGAATGCTGACCCACTCTACGGCAGCAACTACGGCAGCTTGTGGCTCGCCCGCAAACTCGCATACAAGAACCCAGTCAAGGACCTCACACAGGAAATCAACTGGTATCTGCCAATGAAGTAAGAACAGGAACAGACATAAACCTATAGTCTTACCCCCGGTTCATCTCTTAAAAGAGAGGGCCGGGGGTAAGTTTTTGGTTCATCAGAGATATGGTTAGATGTTTTACATATTATTATTCGTGAAGGGAGTCTATTATATATGCCATAGTCAACGAATACCTTTGCAACACCGATAAGGTTAATAACCTTACTGGCGAAAGGTTAATAACCTTACGGCCTTAAGGTTATTAACCTTATCAGCAAAGATAGCAATATATACAGACCACGCAACAATAAGTGATTCAAGTTTCGCAAGTAGTAAAAAGGAGATAAATGAAGATAAGAGGAGATAAATGACATGAGTCGAGTTTAATCAGCACGTGCTGGAAACTACAGACCTTCAAATTTATCGTTCAAAATGACCTTTGACCCTAGCCCTTTGACCTTAGACCTTAGACCCTCACCCTTTGACCTTAGACCTTCGCCCCCCAGCCCCCAAAAACGTTAAATATTCTTTTTTTCGAAAAAATATAGTACTGATAAAAAAAATATTGTTATATTTGCAGAACCTAAACCATAGTATTGCAATAATACCATTTAGATAAATAATACAATTTAAAAGCTGGTGCGCATGCGCCAAGCCTCGGACTAACCAAAATTGTACTGTATTCTATGAATCTAACAGCCGCTATAGGCGATACTTACATCGAGATGAGAAGCAGTTTGCTGTCTATATTCCGTCAGGTCAACATTCCAGAAGAGGAATGTAAGGACTTGGTGCAGGAAGTTTTTGTCAGGCTGCTCCGCATTGACACACTGCATATAGAGACCATACGCGGCATCACCTTCACCATAGCCATGAGAATACGTACAGACTACCTTCGCCGACGGGCATTCCTACACAAGCTATATTCCAGTGCTGCCACCGCAGACATCTATGACGCCGGATATGACGACACATCGTTCGATGCAAAGGAGATAGCAGAGGCAGAGAGAGAGATTGTAGGCAGCATGACGGCTACCAACCGCCGCATTTACGAGCTGTCGCGCTTCGAGGAGAAGAACTACCACGAGATTGCCGACATCATGGACATGAGCTACAGAGCCGTGGAGTCAAGAGTCTACCGGACGAGGGTGGAGGTGAGAGGAGGCATAAGGAAGCTGTTCGGAACATAGCGCACGACAGCAGAGCGACAATCAACAACACACATAATTGCAACCATTATGCGATGCCCCTCTGCGGCTCAGCACAAAATAAGTGTACATTTAATACCTTAACATTAATATTTTTAAAGTCTAACTTAACAATTTAGCTTATGAAACAAATTTTTCGTTTCGCTGCTGTAGCAATGCTTACAGCAATGTCAAGCTCCACAGCCCTTGCAGGGAATTGGGTAGTACCCGCACCCGCAGGACAGCCTTTGGCAGTAGGCGACACTGTCTACATCTGGAATGTAGGACAGAAAGCCTGGATCAATAAAGGCGAATCATGGGGCACTCAGGCCGTTGTAAACGCCAGTTCAGGTCTGAAGTATGTAGTAAAACAGACCATGGAAGAGAACACCGGTGCCGAGGTGCTCACTGAAGCCCGCTACTATCTGTGGTCAGACTGCGGCAAAAACAACCACTATCTCAAGCGTATTGCCGACGGCAAGACAGGTACAGACAACAAAGCTTGCTTCGTTGACGGTGCTAACACCAGCGGCAACCAACTTCAGTGGGAAATTGCCGACCTTGGTGGCAACAAGTACTCCATCAAGCGTCCTGAGCTTTTCCAGGATGGTACCAGCACAGACGCTAGTCTGACTTGGGAATATGTTGAAGGAGAATTCCTTGGTGTAAACCTCACCCACGACCGCCTTTGGGATGGCAAGTCATGGGCAGAGGCTGGCTACACAGAGCAGCCTGCTACCTATGCATTGTGGTTCGACGTACAGGCTGGCGATAATGCCACTTGGCTGTTCGTATCTCCTAAGGACTATGATGCCTATGCATTGAAGTTCGCTCTCAAGGACGCTCTTGAGAAGGCAGAGGCACAGGGTGTTGACGACATTACTTCTGAGGAGGCTGTATTCAACAATGCCTCTGCAACAGAAGAAGAGATTAATGCGGCTATAAATTCTCTGAACAACAAGATTGCTACCCTCGTAGATCCTACCAACCCAGTAGACATGACTTCAAACATTGTCAATCCGGAAATCACCGACGGTATCAATGGCTGGTCAACAACTACAGGCGCGCAGAACAATGCTACTGCCACCAACGTAACAAATGACCCGGCAAGGAACTCAGAAGGTGCCTTCAGCGGTAATTTCTACGAGAACTGGAACCCCAACGCATTCACCGGCAAGATGTATCAGGTAGTAAAGAACCTGCCAAACGGTGTTTACAAGGTTGGTCTTTCTGCTTTCATCAACAAGTATGACCTTAACAACGCCACTACCCAGAGCCAGTATGTATACTTCAACGACCTGAAGATTCCTTTGACAACAGGCGATGCAAGAGCTTACTCTGCATACATAGACATCACAACAGGCGAGCTGGAGATTGGTCTTAAACAGGATGTTGCCATCTCTGAGTGGATGGGTCTCGACAATGCTTCTCTCGTATACTACGGAAGCGGCCTCGCATCATACAAGTACATAACCACAAGCTATGCCGAATTATTCGACAACGAGCTGGCAGAGGCTACCTATAGCCCACAGTACAAGGAAGCTGTAGACAATGACATCGAAGCAGCACAGAGCGCCACTACCAAGGAGGAGGCTCTCGCCATATACGCAACAGCTCAGCAGCATGTTGCTGAACTGAAAGCCAACGTAGCAGCATACGTTGCTCTTCAGGCTTTGAACGTAAAATTCGAAGACTGGGTTTACCAGCAGGGTCTTGATCTCGAGACTGAGTGGGATGAATGTATGAGTATGCTTGACAATCCTACCGCTACCACAGAGGAGATTCTTGCATTCATCGCTGATGTAGAGGCAAAGGCTGACGAAGCAGCAAAGAACGCCGCTAAGCCTGGTGACGATGTTACTCACTTCATCACCAACCCATGGTTCAACGAGGGTACCGTTCAGGATGAGAGTGCTACACAGAAGCAGAGCTTCAATGGTTGGACAATTGAAGGTTCTACACCTGGCGCAGGTGGTACCACCGACACCCGTCTTGCTGAGGTATATCAGGGTGACTTCAAGGTATACCAGGATCTGAAGGGCATTCAGAAGGGTGCTTACCAGCTCGAGATACAGGCCTTCATGCGTCCGGGTTCTGCCGAGACAGCATACGCAAACTGGGAGGCTGGCAACAAGGAGACTCCAGCATACATCTTCGCTGGCGACAACAAGGTGATGGTAAAGAGCATCTGCGATTTCATGATTGAAGGCACCGAGGCTCCTACAGCATCCGTAGACTGGAGCAACGTAGGTGGCACATACTGGATACCAAACTCCATGAAGACAGCCTACGAGGCTATGGAAATGGACCCAGCAAACTACAACAACGTAGTGACTGTTCTCTGCATCGACGGCAACATGCGTATCGGTATCGAGGCCAACGACCCAGCAGCAACAGGCAGCCGCTGGATGCTCTTCCACGACTTCAAGCTCACTTATCTCGGCTACGACCCAGCAGTTGTAAGCCCTGTTCTCCAGAGTGTAATTGACCAGGCTAATCTGACAGCAGGACGCCTGATGGCAGCAGAGGAGAAGACCGCTCTGAACGACGCTCTCACCGCAGCAAATGCCGCTATCGAAGCAAACAATGGTGACGAAATGATGGCAGCCTACAGGGCACTCATCGAGGCCAACACAGCTGCTGCTGCAAGCGCAAACGAGTACGACAAGATTAGCGCTGCTATCGAAGAACTGCAAACAGCTTACTATGATTATGTGGGAACCGCTTCCACAGAAGCTGTTGCAACTGCCGACAAACTTATGACCGAAACTCCTGTAGCACTTGAGGAGGGTTCTATCAAGACAGAGGACTGCGGTGCCAAGGTAACAGAAATCAAGCTGGCTATCAACGGCCTGAAGCTTACTGAGGGAAGCGACGATAAGCCTGCTGACTTCACATGGGCAATCACCAACCCAGACTTCACCGACGGCACAAGCGGTTGGGAGACTGTAAACAATGGTGCTGCTCCAGGTGTTGCCGACAACGTAATGGAAGGCTACAACGGCAACTTCGACGTTCATCAGGACATCTACAACCTGCCAGAGGGTACATACCTCGTTAAGTGCCAGGGCTTCTACCGCTATGGATGGCTTGACGGTGCAGCAAAGGCTTGGGAGGCTGACAGTACCGTTATCGGTGCCAAGCTCTATGCAAACCTTGACTCTGTAGAGATGAAAGACATCATCCTCATCGACGAGATCGCTACCAGCGCAAGCGGCAGCCACTGGAAGGAGTACATTGACTCTGTATCTGTTGATGGCGTGAAGACAACATACTACGCTCCAGACATGCGCGACGCTGCTAACGAGCGTTTCCAGCAGACTGCATATCCAAACCAGGTTTACACCTACGTAGGTGCTGACGGCTTCCTGAGAATAGGTTTCAACAACACCAAGCATGTAGACGGTGACTGGACAACAGCTTCTTACTTCGAGCTCTTCTACCTCGGTAAGGACAGCCAGCACGCACAGGAAACAGGTGTTGAGAACATCAACAACAGCGTTATCACAGGTTCTCGCTACTACAGCATCGACGGTCGTCAGATGAAGTCCCTCAACAAGGGTCTGAACATCATCAAGACTACCAACGCTGACGGCAAGACAATTGTTCGCAAGGTGATCGTTAAGTAAACAATAACTTACGAGAATAAAGCAACTATCAATAGCGGGGCAGTTACTGCCCCGCTATTTTTAGCCTCACCCCCGACCCCTCTCCAAGGGGAGAGGGGAGCTAGATACCCTATAGACAAATAAATACATCCTACATTTGGCGTGCGCCCCATCCCACACATTGCAACCAGCATGCGCTGTAAGCGCAGAAGCGCATAGCCCAGGGTAAAGCGTAGAGGCACCCTGGGTATA
>SAMEA3663036__coassemble_237_pt1 | contig 27252 bp, 26 predicted proteins | sample SAMEA3663036__metabat2_high_PE_031 | metagenome-assembled genome bin SAMEA3663036 (sample SAMEA3663036) | pig gut metagenome | biome: pig gut; feature: pig-associated habitat; material: faeces | place: France | collected 2012
CAAGCTCTTTACTGCAATTGAGATTGCCATTGAGATTGCTTGCGGATTTTAGGATTAACTGAAGTGGGTGAAATAGTTTGCCAAAGGATATGAATTTGCAACCCTGATAAGGTTAATAACCTTACGGCTGAAAGGTTAATAACCTTACGCCCGAAAGGTTATTAACCTTATCGGCAATTATATATATATGCATCGACCACGCAACAATATATTGTCACTCGAGATATAGCATGAACCGCAAATATGAATACGCCACAGACAAGATTTATAACCTTAGCGGCAATGAAGGTAACAAATACAGACCACACTGCTATAAATGATAATCACTCGAAATGTCGGATGAACCGGTTTTCTTTAGTCCGAAGGCTTTTGCGTCTATCCTGTCCATGAGGAACTTGTAGAAGTTGCGTATGAGCTCTGTCAGCAGCAGGAACACAGTGTCCCCTGCCATGAAGGACTTTGGAAGCCTTACCCATCCGAAGCCATTGTTCCTCCACACAGTCGCCGCCACAGAAGTAGACACTAGACAAAGAACCCACAATCTCGCGCTTTGATAACCGAACGATGTGCACCGAAGTCCAAGAACTTTGTCGATTACCGGACCCACAAAACGGAAAAAATGCTCCCTCACGTGAAATATTCCTCCGAAAGGAGTGATTTTCTCAGATTTTATGCTTATATTTGCCATTTCATTGATGATTTTTGCTTGTCTAGATTTCACTAAAGTAAGTGAAAAATCTGATATGGCAAAATCCTGAACTGCTCGGCTTTGCCGCTTGCCGCAAGCAAGAACTTCTTGTTGCTCAGGTACTTATAAAAAAGTTAAACTAAAGTGCTGCGGAATTTAGGAACAATAAGGATAAAGTAAACTCCAATGTAACAAATTTAAGAATCAGAAATTAATCCGTTACTCAAAAGCAGATTTATGAAAACAAGAAAACAGATAGCAGCTGAAAAGAAGAGATGCAATAGTCACAACTGCGCCCAGGCGATTCTTCACACATACGCAGACGTGGCCGGTATCAGTGAGGAAGCTGCCATGAATATTGCCGGAGCCTTTGGTGGCGGCATGGGCTGCATGGAAGGAACATGTGGCGCACTCGTCGGTGCAGGATTAGTACTTGGCTTGGCAAATAAAGACAAGGTAAAGTCGATGAAGCAGATGCGCCAGGTGATGACCAAGTTCCAGGAGAGAAATGGTGCCACGCAATGTAAACTGTTGAAGGGTGTCGGAACAAAGGTGATGCTCAGAGAGTGTCCTGACTGCGTAGCCGATGCTGCAGAGTTTTTGGAAGAAGAATTAAATCAGTAAAATCAAAAATAAATAGAACAAGACAATGAAACAGAATCAAAAAATCGCTATTCCTACCAACGAGGGAATGTTATGGCCACATTTCGGTAAGGCTCCACAAGTAACTATAGTAATCGTCGAGGATGGACAGATCAAGGAATCTTTCATCAAGCAGTCGCCAGAGCATGAGCACGGAGCCATGCCGCGCTTCCTCGCTGCCGAGGGCTGTACGGATGTGGTTTGTGGCGGGTTAGGACAAGGTGCCGTGCAGATGCTCGCTGAATTAGGAATCGAAGTCCATGCCGGAGCACCAGCCCTGCCCGTTGAGCAAGTGCTGGCCATGTATCTTGATGATACTATCGAATACGGTGACGGAAGTTGTCACCACGACGGTTGTGGCGGTCATCACCATCATCATGAGTGATATGAGGAAGGCAAGCAGAGAGATGGATGCAGCCTTCGCATTCGAGGTATTCGACAAGGCACCATATATCACCGTCAGTTTCACACGGCCTGACGGCTGTCCTTATGGTGTACCTTTGTCGTTGGTACGGAAAGATGAGACGACCTTCTATTTTCACGGAGCCTTGGAAGGTGAGAAAATGGATTGTATCGCCAGCAATTCCAAGGTGGCATTGTCAGCCGTAACACGTTGTTCTCCTACTGTCGGCCCTAAAGACGGCAGTTTTACCCTTCAATACAAATCGGCGATGGCTACAGGTGTTGCCGAAGTGGTTACGAATAGAGCTGATAAGATAGAGGCCCTTAGGCTTATCTGCTTACGTTTCCTTCCTCACCACATGGATGCTTTTGATGCAGCTATTGAGCGAAGTCTGGAAAGAACGGCGATTGTCAAGATAACCCTGACAGAACCGCCTACAGGCAAGCGTAAGCAGTATGATAAGCAGGGTGAGGAAATGAAGTGGCAACGAATGGAATAGAAAGACATGAAGTGGACTGTATTAGTAGATAATCGCACGAATGCTCCAGGTTTAGAGACAGAGCATGGGTTGTCGATACTCCTGGAAATGGAGCACCATCGCATCTTGCTCGATACGGGAGCCAGCGATATGCTCATCCGTAATGCTGAGCGGTTAGGCATTGACCTCGGCACTGTGGACTATGTGTTCATTTCCCACGGTCACAGTGACCATGCCGGAGGGCTGAAGAACTTCATGGCCATCAACGACAAGGCGAAAATCATCGTATCACCGTATGCTCTTAGCGGGAAATTCTATTCCAAACGCCGTTATCTGCACAGCATCACCACCGAATGGCCGGAGATACCTTCAGAACGACTCTTGTCCATAGAGCAAAGCGGGTGGATAACCAATGACCTGTATATCATTGCCCGCATCCCGCAAGTGCATCCTATGCCCAAAGGCAATCAACACCTCTTTGTTGAAACGGCAGACGGAGAATACATCCCTGACGACTTCCGCCATGAACTGGCCCTCTATACCAACGGATTGCTGTTTACGGGCTGTGCCCACAGCGGACTGGAGAATATTCTTGCGGCCACGCCTTTTCCAGTGAATGAGGTTGTTGGAGGTTTTCATCTCCTCGACGGTCATGAGTCGGAGGATGAACTCGGCGAACTCGCCTACAGACTGACAGACTACTATCCGCAGACGCACTTCCATACTAGTCACTGTACGGGCGATGCCGTGTTTTCCACGTTGAAGGATGTCATGGACGAACGGCTTCAAGCCTTCTCATGCGGCACAAATATTGAGATAGAAATCTAATCAGATATGAAAAGAACCAAAAATCCGCAACTAATATTGATGCTGACTAATTTTGCAGTTCGCTTCTCCATCTGACGTATCTGTAACTGTCAAACCTCTTGACTGCAAGAGACAGACAAGATCGTGCGCACTGGTGTACGGCTTCTGGAATGGGATTCTGTTACTCATTGTATAAAAATAAAACGACCCGCACATTTGAACTTCAAGCAATCTCTTCCTCCTTCGCACCTCGGCAATGTTTAAACAAGTTTGACATTGCTCTCGGTTTGTCGTCGGTTGAGCATCGTTGAGAGGCTTGGCGGGTTCTGGTGGTCCAATGGTACTGCTTTTATTTGGAATAACCAAACTTTTTTGAAGAAAAATAATAAAGTTAGCCTAAGAAATCGTCATTTTACATTAAAGTGCCATTCTTTTCCCTGCCTTTTTGAATCAACTTGCACCAAAGATTATCTGTCTGGCGACACATAAACATTAGATAATCCGTTCACACTCGACAAAGCAAAAGTAAACTATTGTTTTGCTCTGCAAAACTCTTTGATTTCCCATTTTTCGCTATTGCACTTTTTGTACCGTTCAATTTTGGGAGTATCATGTTTCCATCTGTGTTTCATTTACTTGCAAAAGTTCAAAGCAATCCCACATGGATTCTTTACCTATTTATATTGTAAGTTGTATATGCAAGTGAAGCTTTACTTGCAGCCAAGTGAAGGTCTTGTTTCACCTATATGATATTCTTGTTTCAGCAAAATGAATTTTTCTATTCTCATATATAAACATACAAGCAGTATAGTGTCATTAAAACAATAAATTGTTAAATTCTCGTAAACAATACAGCATGTATCAGACAAAAATGTTATTTTTGCCATATCTAACAACCTAATATCCATTTATTAACCAATTATTATAAGTATGTCATCATTTTACCAAAAACTAATTTTCGCGGGGATTGCAATGATTTCCACAGAGACATCTTTTGCAATTGATTTACCGAAAATCGGGCAAACGATTACCGACGGCAAATCCTACATCCTAATCAATTACGAGAAACCCAACAAGTATTGGTCGCGTACTCCGTGGGACGGTGCCTATTATCTTCTTGACTATTCCTCCTCTTCCTACAAGACCTCAACTTTCACGGCCCATCAGGAAGCAGACGGCACATGGTATTTCACCGTTGACGGCCGAGCAGAAGAGGAAGAGCCGCTGTATGTCGGTTTCCAAATTGGCGCTGCCAACCTCAACGGAAACCTTGAGCTTAAGGCTCACTTCGTTGTAGAGCCAAGCACGGATCATGACGGTTTCTACAAGATTAAGTCGGGCAAGGATATGCCGAGTTCCGGTACCCGTGGACTATACCTTCATCTAAATACGGGCGGCGAGTATGTTGTTATCACATTCAATGGCAACCAATGGTTCCCAGACTACTATGGAGGCGTTGAGACTATTGACGACGGTACGGGAACCCCAATCGTGAAGATTACGGAAGACGACTGGATAGTTCCGTTAGACCGCGAGCATGAGAATTGGGCTTTTGCCGACACGGCAGATATTCCTGCCTATTATCAGAAAGTGAGGCTCTACGAGGCTATCACAGAGATTGAGCAAAACAGATATGAGGACGAGACATACCTTGCCGGTTATCAGTCGCTGGTTGCCTTGACATCTGACATCTACAATAAGGCAGACGTAACTATAGAGGAGCTTGGCGCTGCCTATGAGCTTATCCAGCTCAAGCACAATCTCTACAATGAGATAGTTAAGGCAAAGGAACTTCTTGGGGAGGATACTGACGCTGTCCTTACAGCTGCTATTGCCCAAGCCGTTTCGTCATTCAATAGCGTGAACACGGAAGCGGAGATTGAGCAGGCCATATCAGACCTTGCCAACGCTGAGCTGAACTACAGCCTTGGCAATGGCGATATTACAGACCTCGGCAAGAATATGAGCTTCGAGGACCTTAGCGCACAGGGTGGAGTAGAGACTTCGGTCGTTGGAGCTACACCGGCAGGATGGAACGCATACGTAAACGGTACCCAGGTTTCTACCACAGAAGAGCTCACGGCCGCCGGTGTAAGCGGATGGTACGGAATAAACTCTGACAGCGAGGGAGATATAAAGGACGGCACACAAGCATTCGGTATATGGATGGCCGGTATGCCCGATTACGAAATCTCACAGACCATCAGCGGCCTTGAGAATGGTACTTACCTGATTACGGCCGGCGTTATGGTTGGAGCAAATGGCTCTGGCTCACGCCGTACCTCGCAGCGTGTATTCGGCAATTTGAACAGCACATTGTATGGCTTCTCAGACGATTACGACCTGTCACGCTTCAATCCACAGGAGGTATTGGCATTTGCTGGACAAACTGAGGAAGTAACCGACCGTCTGCTGTCGCCGATTACTGTAAATGCCTACGTATATGACGGCAATCTGACATTCGGTTTCCGTACAGACGGCGACATTGCCAAGGCACGCCGTGACAATGGTAACGCCAATGGTGGTGACGGATGGTTCAAGCTTGACAACTTCCGCATTCAGAAACTTGGCTACATAAAGGAAGACGCACTTGCCATTTTCGAGGACTACACCTCTAAGCTCTCCAACTATATGTACGAAGCAATGCAGAACTCCGTATTGAAAAAGATTGAGGCTGCACTTGAGGAATACTCCGTGAACAATGACAGTGAGCCGCAGGCAATAGACAACGCAATACTTAACCTGGCAGCCTTGCTTACTGAGGTAAAGGCATCCGTAGATGTATATGCTGAGTTCGCATCTGTTCTTATACAACATCAGAGCAACCTTACAGACTACAGCAACTACGCTGGAGCAGGTGCCTACGGTGACGTTATAATGGAGGCCGAGGATCTGTTTGGCAGCGGCGACGCAAGTGCTGAGGAGCTTGCTGAGATGCGCATACGGCTTGAGCAGGCATTCAACGACTGCAAGCTCTCTGGCGTAGCAGTGAATATCTTTGTCACAGACCTTATCACAAACCCGAGTTTCGAGGATTTGTCGGCACAGGGCAACACACCGTCTTCTGGTGTAGCGGCCGTCCCGGCTGGATGGACATTGAAACTTAATGGCGAGACTGTTGAGGGAACACCTAACGGCTATATCTCCGGCTGGTGTGCCATCAACGGTGGTGATGCTATCTCTGTTACAGACAATGACGGCAACTATTACGATCATCAGCCTGTTGACGGCTCGTATCTCTGGGGTATCTGGACATCCAGCATGCCTGAGGTAGAGCTTAGCCAGACAATCTCTGGTCTGCCAATGGGTACATATATCGCATACGCCGATGTTATGGTGGAAAACAACTGGGCAGGCAACAATGTCACTACACAGCGCATCTTCGCCAACGATTGCGTGCAGGTATGGGCAACACCTGAAACCATTTCTGAACTGAACATCCCGGCCGACGTTGCTGCAGCTAAGGCTTTCGACGAGCAGGACATTGACAACATCCAGCATCTCACATACGCTGGCTATACCTGCGAGTCGGGTGATGCCACTACATCGCTTCTCAAGCCAATGGAGGTAACGTTCGGTGTAGGCGAGGACGGAATTGCCGTTATCGGTTTCCGTACCAATGGAGTAAACGTTGATGGCAACACGTATGGTAACGGTGCGGTTAACGGTGCAGGATGGTTCAAGGTGGACAATTTCCGCCTCTTCTACAAGAGCGAGGAGACACCAACCGCCATCAATAACGCTACATCCGGTAACAGCATTGAGATTGTTGGTCAGGAATACTACAACGCAAATGGCCAGCGCGTCAGCGGCATACAGCCTGGCCTCACCATCGTGAAGAACCGTCTGGCTGACGGAACTGTCAAGGCAGTAAAGATTATCAAGAGATAACACGAGGGACATTTGCTCAAATTATCACATTTTATTTTGCCATGCGACTGAAAAGTTGTACTTTTGCAGCCGCATGGCATTTTTCATGTCGTGCCGAAAGGAATTAAACATATATATCTTCAATGTGGTTAATATTGGCATTTCTCTCAGCTGCCTTGCTGGGATTTTATGATTCGTTCAAGAAAAAGGCATTACAGGGTAACGCTGTCATTCCGGTATTGTTTCTCAATACTGTGTTCTCGTCACTTATCTTCGCACCATTCATCGTGCTGTCCTATTCATCCACTGTTTTAGACTCGTCGCTCGTACATGTGGCCTCAGGCGGCTGGGAATGTCACAAGTACATCCTTCTGAAGAGCTGCATCGTATTGTCGTCGTGGCTCGCAGGATATTTCGGTATGAAGCACCTGCCGCTGACAATAGTTGGCCCAATCAATGCCACCCGTCCCGTAATGGTTCTTGTTGGTGCCTTGCTGGTATTCGGTGAGCAGCTGAATGTCTGGCAATGGACTGGTGTAATGCTTGCCGTTGTCTCGTTTCTGATGCTTAGCCGCAGCGGAAAGAAGGAGGGTATCGACTTCAAGCACAACAAGTGGATAGCATGTATAGTGGTTGCCGCTATATTAGGCGCCGTGAGTGGCCTGTACGACAAGTACCTTATGGCGTCGCCGGCAGACGGTGGGGTAGGGCTTGACAAGATGATGGTGCAGAGCTGGTACAACATTTACCAGATGATAATGATGGGAATAATGCTCCTTGTACTGTGGATGCCGGCACGCAAGCATACGACGCCGTTCCGGTGGGACTGGACCATAATCGGTATATCGTTGTTCCTTAGTGCGGCCGATTTCGTCTATCTCTACTCACTGAGCCTTCCTTGTGCAATGATTTCCATTGTCTCTATGGTAAGGCGTGGAAGCGTGATAGTCAGTTTTCTGTTCGGGGCCATTTTCTTCCACGAAAAGAACCTTAAGTCGAAGGCTGTCGACCTCGCACTGGTGCTTTTGGGAATGCTTTTCCTGTATTTCGGAACAAAATAAAAGTTTTTATCTGCGAAAGATTGGCAATATGACAGAAAAATGCTACCTTTGCACGTGAATTGATACATACTAGCACTTTTTTTATGGCACGTAATATTTTCAAGGGATTAGGAATAGCTCTCGTTACGCCATTCACGGCTGACGGACAGGTTGACTATAAGTCACTTAAAAGACTGCTCGAATACCAGATTGACAACGGAGCTGATTTCCTCTGCATCCTTGCAACCACTGGCGAAACGCCATGCCTTACTCAACAGGAGAAGGATAACATCACCCAATTAGTTAAAGACGTAAACCACGGACGGCTCCCAATATTGAAGGGATGTGGCGGCAACAACACTGCTGCCATAGTGGAGGAACTGAAGAATAGCGACTGGACTGGAATAGACGGTATACTCAGCGTTTGTCCTTACTATAACAAACCTTCACAAGAGGGGCTCTATCAGCATTTCAAGGCCATTGCAGATGCCAGTCCGCTGCCCGTAGTCCTATATAATGTTCCTGGAAGAACAGGCATTAACCTAAAGCCCGAGACCACTGTAAGGCTTGCCAACGACTGCGAGAACATTGTTGCCATAAAGGAGGCATCAGGCTCTCTTGAGCAGGTTGACGAGATTATCAAGAACAAGCCCAAGCGCTTCGACGTGATAAGCGGCGATGACGCGCTGACATTCTCGATGGTTGCCAGTGGAGCTGCAGGAGTCATCTCTGTTATAGGCAATGCACTGCCCAAGGAGTTCTCAAGGATGATACGACTGGAGTTCCGTGGCGAGTATGAGCCTGCCCGCAAGATACACCATGCCTTTACGGAGCTTTACTCGCTGCTCTTCGTCGATGGTAATCCTGCCGGCGTAAAAGCCCTGCTTCACGAGATGGGCTTCATAGAGAACCAGCTTCGACTGCCGCTTGTGCCCACTAAGGTCTCCACGCTACAGAAAATGGCAGAGATACTGAAGGATTTGCGAATTTGATGCGCGACGTTTGCTTTTGAATATTAACACATCAAAATTTTTTATAGCTATCTGTTATGAGAATTAAGAGTAGTCTGATTTCGTTGTTCACCTATGTGATGCTGCCAACATTATTTGTCTGCACATCATGCAAGAGGGGCGGTGGCAACACATCCTCCTCACGTGAGATGCAGGTGACCAAAACAGCAAAAGACCATTCAGAGAATGTCGTGAAGTCGCTTACGACAGAGCAGTTCACTAATATCATAGCAGATATCAACAACGATGGTCAATGGAAGTACAAAGGCAATCGTCCAGCCGTCATTGACTTCTATGCTACGTGGTGTCAGCCATGCAGGATGATAGCTCCCGAGTTTGAGGCTGTGGCCAAGGAATATCAGGGAAAGGTCGACTTCTTCAGGGTAGACATTGATGACGAGCAAAGACTGGCAGACTACTTTGACATAAGCTCCATTCCCACCTTATTATATATACCACTCACCGGATCTCCCATCTTGGAGGTTGGTGGACGTGATAGGGAACATATTAAGAGAACCGTTGAGACAAAGCTTCTGAAATAGTAAAGGCTAAATGCCACGATTATTGACTGGGAAATAAAATATCGACGAAACATTAGATAATAATAAAAGGTGTACCATGGGTACACCTTTTATTATGTAGGATATTTGCTCTCCCTTAATTACTTCTTGTTCAGAGCGAGGTCGATAGCAACGGCGATAGCTACTGTAGCACCTACCATTGGGTTGTTACCGATGCCGAGGAAGCCCATCATCTCAACGTGTGCTGGAACTGATGAGGAACCGGCAAACTGAGCGTCAGAGTGCATACGGCCGAGAGTATCGGTCATACCATATGATGCGGGACCTGCTGCCATGTTGTCTGGGTGCAGGGTACGGCCCGTACCACCACCAGAAGCAACAGAGAAGTAAGGCTTGCCAGCAAGTACACGCTCCTTCTTGTATGTACCGGCTACCGGGTGCTGGAAGCGTGTCGGGTTGGTAGAGTTACCAGTGATGGAAACGTCTACATCCTCGCTCCAGTTGATAGCTACACCCTCGCGAACGTCGTCAGCACCATAGCAGTTAACCTTGGCACGTGGACCATCGCTGTAAGGAATGCGCTTTACAACCTCAAGCTTTCCTGAATAGTAGTCGAACTTGGTCTGCACGTATGTGAAACCATTGATACGGCTGATAATCTGTGCAGCGTCCTTGCCAAGACCGTTGAGGATAACGCGAAGAGGATTCTTACGAACCTTGTTGGCCATCTCGGCAATCTTGATTGCACCCTCAGCGGCAGCGAATGACTCGTGACCGGCAAGGAATGCGAAACACTGTGTCTCCTCACGGAGCAGACGGGCTGCGAGGTTACCGTGGCCAATACCAACCTTACGGTCATCGGCTACAGAACCAGGAATACAGAAGCTCTGAAGACCAAGGCCAATAGCCTCGGCAGCATCAGCGGCGCTCTTTACACCCTTCTTGATAGCGATAGCGGCACCACAAACGTATGCCCACTTAGCGTTCTCGAAGCAGATGCGCTGTGTTTCCTCACACATCAGATAAGGATCTATACCAACGCTCTCGCAAATTTCATTAGCCTCCTCGATACTGTTGATACCGTTTTCTTTGAGTGCGGCGAGGACTTGGTCCATACGACGCTCCTGGCTTTCAAAACTAACTTTTCTTATCATAGTGCTAATCCTTATTCTTTACGTGGGTCAATACTCTTAACAACACCCTGCTCGGCTGTGGTGCGGCCGTAGCGTCCAGTGAACTTCTGAACAGCCTCGTTGGCATCCATACCAGCCTTGATGGCTTCCATCATCTTGCCCAGGTGAACATACTCATAACCGCATACCTGGCTGTCCTTATCGAGGAACTGCTTTGTGATGTAGCCCTCAGTAAGCTCAAGGTAGCGTGTGCCCTTGGCAACTGTACCATAAAGAGTACCAGTCTGTGAACGGAGACCCTTGCCAAGGTCCTCAAGGCCGGCACCGATAACGAGGCCACCCTCAGAGAATGCGCTCTGGCTGCGTCCGTAAACAATCTGGAGGAAGAGCTCGCGCATGGCTGTGTTGATGGCATCGCAAACGAGGTCTGTGTTAAGAGCCTCAAGAATGGTCTTACCGGGAAGAATCTCTGATGCCATGGCAGCTGAATGGGTCATACCAGTACAGCCGATGGTCTCAACGAGGCACTCCTGGATAACACCTTCCTTGACGTTCAGAGACAGTTTGCAGGCACCCTGCTGAGGTGCACACCAACCCACACCATGAGTGTAACCAGAGATATCCTTTATCTCCTTTGCTTGAATCCACTTTCCCTCCTCAGGAATTGGAGCTGGTCCGTGGTTTGGACCTTTTGCGACAACGCACATGTTGTCGACTTCTTTAGAATAGATCATATTCGCTAAATATTTTAATGAATATATGAAATTAAAAATTTCAATGATTGCATCGCAGTTATTTTATGCATCAATGTTGCTGCAAAGATACAAATTCTTTTTTGAAATACCCATTTTTAAGTACCGTTTTTTTAAGCCTTTGGATATTATTTACCAAAAATGTAATATCGACATGACATTTGGCTTAATCATTATATGTAACTCTTATATACACGGTGAATAGAACAAGTACAAAGGATACAAAAAAGCCGCCGTTCTCAATAGAGGAAACAGCGGCTTTTACAAAAAAGGGAATTATATTAAACCACTTTTTGATGGTCATGATCATTCAAGAACCTTAACCATATTGAAGGAGGAAATGCGGATGTCTGGACCGACTACGGCCTTAATGTTGTATTTGGCATGCTTCTCCTTGGATGGATCTGTTCTGTCTATGTCCTGCTGCGCCGAGAATTGAACGGTATACTCGTACTCGTTGTCGCCAACTTCCTTCTTGTCAATCTTCCAGTCATTATTTAGGCGCCAATTCATGTTTGTGATGTCTTCCTTATAGATTTTGTGCATGAATGTAATGACATCATTCTGGGTGGCATCGGTCTTGCCGAGAAATGAGGTGAGGAATGAGCTTATGGTGCTGACGAGACGGTCTTCATCACGTGAGTTGATACTCTGGAAGAAATTGCGGAAGAGGGTAACGATGACGTCTTTCTCATCCTGCTGCACAGTCTTTGAATTGATTTCCTTTATGATTTCCTTGCAGTCCTCAAAGTGTTCGCCCGTTGGGTGCTCATCCAGATAGGCCTGATAAGCCTCTATGGTGTTTGTGCTGTTTGCCGTTGCCCAGTCAATAGAATCAATCTTATGCAAGGCCTCACCCTTTCGCTGGCTGTCGGGATGTTTCTCAAGATAGTCCATAAGAGCACTCTTTGAACCGCTTACCAGAGCGTTTGTCCAGTCTTGGTCTCCCTTGCGAATCATCTCCAGCCTTAACGTTACGGAGTCAATTCTATCAGCAGAAGCATCCTTATAATTGTTTAGGAAATTCTGCAAGATAAGCGGGTCGTCGCTGCTCATGGCCAGTGTGTATGCTTCTGTCTCCTTCTGCATCTTTGCATTATGGTAATAGTAGAAGCATATTGACCCCACAATGCAGGCTATCAATATTGCCAATATGATAGGGCCATTGTTTTTCTTTTTCTTCTTTTCGTTATCAGCGTCTTTAGAGCCTTGTCTCAGCTGTGGTGGCACAGGCGGTGGCGTTGTTGGGTGTACAGGCTGATTGTTAGAGGGATAAACCCTTGTCGAAACCTGTTGCTGTATTGTGTTTTGTTTGTTTGCCGTGTGGCATGACGGACACAACTGCTGGTCGTTGAAGTAGACCTCACCACAGTTGGTACAACGTGTTATTTTTCCTGCTATCTCTACACCGCATGATGGGCAGATAGGTGCTTTGTCACTGATTTGGTGTCCACATTCGGGACATTTTATTATTGCCATGATGAATGATTATTTATGTCTAAATCTGATTTCTCTAAGTTTATGCTTTCCCATGAAACGGCTTTTGTCTACGTAGCCGTTTATGCCGTTTATTCGGCCTTTGGCAGTATATTGCCATAGAACAAAGTCGAGGTCGTCCTTTAGCACCGGCTCACGCTGTGTATATTGTGCTATCATGACCTTGTAGTCGTGAAGTGTGCCAAGAAGGTAATGGTCGTAGAAATTCGCACCAGTATAGATGAGCGGTTTCTGTTTGTAGGCTTTTTCCATCAGATGTAGGAACTTGAACAGCGAATCACGAAAAGCCTCAACCTGCATGCCGCTTCGTGTTTCCACATCAACCATAGGCAGAAGGTCCTGGTCACCGGGTCGGCACTGTGCCATGAAGTTCTGAAGCTGTACTTCCTGCGGTACGAGCGGACGGTAGAAATGGTATGACCCAACCTTCAGTCCATATCTGTGTGCAAGGTCAATATTTCTTTGATATTTATCATCAATATTGTTTCCACCCTCTGTGGCTTTCAGGTATACGTATGCCATGTGGCTGTTCTCGCCAACTGTTTCCCAAAAGACGTCACCCTGATAGTGACTAAGGTCTATTCCGTGGATGTGTGAGCAAGTGTCCTCGCACTCTATATATGTCTGGGCAGGCGCATATATTGCTGAAGCAAGCAACGCCAGCATTGTCAAAATCTTATTCATAGGTGCAAAGTTAATACAAAAAAATATTATACGAAAACAAATGCGTATTTTTCGCTCGCAGGCAAGGCATATCAAGGCGTTAAGTTGTATTTCCATCATCGCTGATGATGCACGAGGCATTTGACTACTCCTCGATTTCGGAGAGGCTGCGCGCAAAGTTGCTAACAAAGTTGCTGGTTGTCTCTATGGGTGCGTATGCGATGTATCTCAGCGAGCGACGGAGGTTACGTCGCAGCACAGCAGAATTGTTTCTTACAAACCCGCTCCTGCCCTGCCTGAAATGCCATTCCTCGGCTGTATCGGTTGCGAGGTTGGTCACTGTGCGTAGGATAATCTTTCCAGCAGAAGGCTCGATGTTGTTGACGAAAGGTATCTCGTCTTGTTCGAAATTGAATACGAGTATGAGTATGCTACCCTGTAGCTGAGCCATTCGTCTCATGTGCAATGCCTGAAGCCAGTTATCTATCTTTACGAAATCAACCTTATCGCCCCTCGTCCTCAAGAACTTTCCAAGTTCAAGAACACCTCCAAGAGACATACCCTTGTTCAGTATGGTCTGCACGTTATCTATTATGATACCAAGAAGCCGAAGCGAATCGATGTTTGTGTCGATGGAATGCCGTTCGTTATTGAATATTTTCTTCAGCTTGTGGTCAAGGATGGGATTGCTTAGTGATGGCACCTCGAAGCTGTGTGCGTGTTGAGTTTTCGTCTTGGGAGCCTCGTATACACAGGCCTGTAGCTCGGCTACCAGTTCAGATGGTATGTTGTTGTTTTCGTCATCCCGACGTGCTTGTATCCCCTCAAGGGCTATTGCTGAGACGTTCTGCGATTTTATCATCTGAAACAGGCGGTTCCACTTGAATTCAGACATCGGTTCAAGCGGCTCGTTCTCGTCGAGTGCACCTGCACGCAGTATACGGAAAAAGTTTCTGTTAATGATGTTCATGGCTAAAATACTTTAGACTAAGATGGTCAGCTATATCTTCTTGGCAATCTGAACAGTATGGCCACGAGACCTGCCAGACCTATTGCCATAGGGTAATATAAATATGGTATAATCTGCATCGGATTGACATGCGCAAGACCTGCTGCCAAGAGCATCTGTACTCCGTATGGCAACAATCCCTGTACTGTACACGAGAATGTGTCGAGAATACTTGCTGCCTTTCGCTTATCGACGCCAAACTTGTCTCCGATTTTCTTCGATATTGTTCCTACGGTCAGTATGGCCACAGTGTTGTTTGCTGTGCAAATATTAACGAGGCCAACAAGTCCCGCAATGGACAATTCCGCGCCACGTTTGGAATTGACATGGGATGTGAGTTTTGAAATAAGATAGTCTATGCCTCCTTTTTCACGGATAATCTCAAGCATGCCACCTGCCATCATGGCTATAATGACAAGCTCGCCCATACCCTTGATGCCGTTGCCCATGGCTCCCATCCATCCTATGACATCGTATGAGCCGTCAAGCAAACCAATAATACCGCACATAAGTATGCCGATGGTAAGCACGGCCATGACATTCATGCCTGCTATTGCAGTAATGAGAACCGTGAGGTAGGGGAGTATCTTGGCATATTCCACATTGGGAATACTGGCTGGTGCCTTTACACCAATGCCCATAATGAAATAAGCACCGAGTATGACAAGTGCCGCAGGAATAACGATGAAAGCGTTCACCCGGAATTTATCGCTCATCTTGCATCCCTGAGTCTGAGTAGCCACAACTGTAGTATCAGATATAAATGATAGATTGTCACCGAAATAAGCTCCACCAACGATAATGGCTGTAAGCATGGCTATGTCAGCCCCGATGTTCGATGCAATACCTGCTGCTATAGGTACCAGTGCAACAACAGTTCCAACGCTTGTGCCAATAGATATGGATATGAAGCAAGCCGCAAGAAACAATCCCGGCAGCAACATTCCGGCAGGCAGAAAACGCATGGCGCAATTTACGGTGGCCTCAACGCTGCCCATTCCTGTTGCTGACTCAGCAAAGGCACCTGCAAGAACATATATCCACAACATCAGCATAAGGTTGTCAGAGCTGGCTCCACGACTATAGAGACCAATACGCTTTGATAGCGGAAAGCCTCCGCAGGTAGCAATTGAATATACACTTGATACCATAAAAGCCACTGTGACAGGGACTTTATAGAAGTCGCCTGCCACAATGGATGTTGTTAAGTATAGGATGATAAATACTATCAGGGGCGAGAGTGCCCACAATCCCTTTTTGTTGGTCATACTCATTAATTAATATTGGGAGGTAGCTCCTCCTATGCACTCTATATCATTCTTGACATTAGATAAAGTTAGGTAATGGTGTTGAAACTATATCTACAGTGTCACGCCGTTCTTGAAGATGGAAATCTCACGATAACCATTGGCTTCGTTTCGAGTTTGCTCACCATTGGCGACGGCTATAACCTTGTCAATGAACTTGGTCAGCAATTCCGGCATATCTGTTCCCTCAACGAGTTCTCCGGCATTGAAGTCTATCCAGTTATTCTTATTGTTGAAAAGCCTGCTGTTTGTTGACACCTTCATTGTAGGCACAAACGTACCGAATGGGGTTCCGCGTCCTGTAGTAAAGAGCACTATCTGGCAACCCGACGATGCAAGTGCCGTAGATGCGACGAGGTCGTTGCCTGGTGCGGAGAGCAGGTTAAGTCCGTCATGCTCTATGCGCTCGCCATATTCCAGTACGCCACTGACAGGTGCGCGTCCGCATTTCTGCGTACAGCCGAGAGCTTTGTCCTCAAGGGTGGAGATACCACCAGCCTTGTTGCCCGGTGATGGATTCTCGCCTACAGGCTCTCCATGGGAAAGGAAATATTCCTTGAAGTCATTGATGAGCGATACTGTCTTGTCGAAAAGCTCTTTGTTTTCACAGCGGTTCATAAGTATTGTCTCAGCTCCAAACATCTCTGGCACCTCAGTAAGGATTGTTGTGCCGCCTTGCGCAACAAGGTAGTCTGAGAACTCGCCAACGAGCGGATTGGCAGTGATACCGCTAAATCCATCAGAGCCGCCGCACTTCAGTCCTACACGCAATTTCGACAGCGGTTGTTCAGTACGTACATCCTTGCTTGCTATATTGTACAAGTCAGTAAGAATCTTCAATCCTTCCTCCAGTTCATCACCTTCAACCTTTTGTGTTACAAGCAGTTTGATACGGTCATGGTCATATTCGCCAAGCATCTTCATGAAGTCATCTGGCTGATTGTTCTCGCAACCTAAGGACAGCACAAGAACTCCACCAGCATTGGGATGAAGGCAGATATCACGAAGTATCTTGCGCGTGTTCTCATGGTCATCGCTGAGTTGCGAGCAACCATAGTTGTGGTGCCAGGAATGAATGGCGTCAACGCCCTTCAGCCCTGTCTTGTCGGCAAGCAGCTGAGCAAGCTTGTCGGATATGCCATTGACACAACCAACAGTAGGAACAATCCATATTTCGTTACGTACGCCCACTTCTCCGTTAGACCTTTCGTAGCCGAGGAATGTACGGTTGGCAAACGGTATCTGCAACTTCTCGTCAACGGGTGAGTATGTATATTCGAGAGTGCCCTTAAGATTTGTTTTCAGGTTGTTCTCGTTTATCCATTCACCAGCAGTAAGGTCTGTTGCTGCATGACCTATCGGATATCCGTATTTTATGATGTTGTCTCCGCAGGCAGTATCTTTTATGAGTATCTTGTGGCCCACAGGAATGTCTTGTTTAATCGTAATGCTTTTGCCGTCAACGATGATGGTCTCGCCTTTGCATATTGGTTGCAGGCATACGACAACCGAGTCGGCAGGATTGATTTTGATAAAAGTTGATTGTTCCATGATGTTTGTTTTGTAGTATTGTTTGTTTATTATCTGTTAAGTGTATCTTGTTGTGTCAAAGCTGAGTACGCCTATAGAACTCAACATTCTCTTTAGTGAGCAGCTCGATGGGCATGTAGTTGACTGGTGACACTTTCTTTTTAAGAACTATGGCCATGAAGAGTGAGTCAATACAAGCGTAGCCTTGTTGGTAAGCATGTTGCGCAATAAGGAAGGATATACTTCCCTGCCTAAGACACTCAGCGTTCTTTCCCACCATGTCGTAGCCCATTATCTGGATATCCCTACGGTTTGTGCGCAGAAGAAACTCGCCCACGATGTGGGCTTTGGAGCACAGCGTGATGCAATGATGTATGTCGGGATGGGTAGTGAAGAAGTTCTCAAGGATTAGGTTGAAGGCCTTCTTTGTTCCGTCAATGGGCAGGTCGAGTTCTGTTATCTTGATGGTAGGGAAGTGGTCGAGCATATAGTGACGGAACCCAACTTCGCGGTTTGCCTGCTGCTTGCTCAGTACCTTCCCGTTTTTTGTAAGCTTCATCAGCATAATCTCCTTCTCGTTGAATGCTACAAGCATGAGGATTTTGGCTGCGAAATAGCCACTGCTGAATGAGTCCTGGCCAAAGAACGACAAGGGACGAAGGTCAGGCATGTAGGAGTCGAGTAATATGAAGGGAATACTCCTTTCGTGGAGTATCGACGTGAATTCCCTCGTCGTCTCAAGGTCCACCGGCACTATGACAACTCCGTCAGGATTGCTGTCGAGGCATGACGTGTACTGCTCCCTGAAAGAGTCTTCATCAAATCGCTGGTAATAGATAATCTTCACATTGATATGAAAATCCCTACGTGCCTCCATAGCTTTCCGGGCACCTTCCTCAATCTCTTCCCAGTAAGCTTCCGAATCATGTTTGGGAATAAGAAGATAGAAAGTATAAGATTTGTTGTATGCGAGAGCAGAGGCGTACATGTTTGGCTGGTAGTTCATCTCCCTAAGGGCTTTCTCCACTTTCTCGCGTGCAGGTTTTGACACATTTGGACGTTCGTGAAGCACTCGGTCAACGGTACCGACTGATACTCCCGCACGTTCAGCAATGTCCTTGATTCTTATTTTCTCATTCATAATTAATGTATATTTGCATGCAAAAGTAGCAATAAAAGTTGAATTGTGCGAAAGCACAGCAAATTATTTTTAATACAAATCAAACTTTTCGGGCTAATTATTTCTTTGTTATCGAAATAATCGTTACTTTTGCAATGCAAACAAAAAGATTAATCTAATATTTGTATAATTCAAACAAAAAAGAAAATGTCTAAGATTGTTACATTAGGTGAGATTATGCTTCGCCTGTCGCCAGAAGGCAATGACCGTTTTATTCAGAGTGACTCTTTCCGCATCATACCAGGTGGTGGTGAGGCAAATGTTGCTGTAAGTTTGGCTAATTACGGCCATGAGGCGTTTTTTGTGTCAAAACTGCCGAAGCATGAGATTGGTCAAATTGCCATCAATGCCTTGAGGCGTTATGGTGTTGACACCAGCTTTGTTTCCAGAGGTGGTGACCGCGTAGGTCTCTACTATGCAGAGACAGGAGCAAGCATGCGTCCTTCAAAGGTTATATATGACCGTGCCCACAGCTCAATAGCGGAGGCTGACCCTTCAGACTTTGATTTCGATGCTATCATGGAAGGTGCACAGTGGTTCCACTGGTCTGGTATTACACCTGCTATCAGCGACAAGGCTGCAGAGCTGACCCGTCTGGCTTGCGAGGCTGCCAAGCGCCATGGTGTAACAGTATCTGTTGACCTGAACTTCCGTAAGAAGCTCTGGACTTCAGAGAAGGCTATCTCTGTTATGCGTCCACTGATGAAGTATGTTGACGTATGTATCGGCAACGAGGAAGACGCTCAGTTGTGTCTTGGCTTCAAGCCTGATGCTGACGTAGAGGGTGGCAAGACCGATGCTGAGGGGTATTATGGAATATTCCAGGGTATGATGAAGGAGTTTGGCTTCAAGTATGTTGTCTCTACCCTGCGCGAGTCCTTCTCTGCAACACACAACGGATGGAAGGCACTTATCTATGACGGAAAGGAATTCTATCAGAGCAAGCACTATGACATCATGCCTATCATTGACCGTGTAGGTGGTGGTGACTCTTTCTCTGGTGGTCTTATCCATGGACTTCTTACCAAGGAGACACAGGGAGAGGCGCTTGAGTTTGCTGTTGCAGCATCTGCTCTCAAGCACACTATCCCTGGAGATTTCAACCTGGTTTCTGCTGACGAGGTAGAGAGCTTGGCAGGAGGTAATGCAAACGGACGAGTACAAAGATAATATATTATGGCAAGATTTAATAAAATTCAAGTTATGACAGCCATGAAGGAGACTGGTATGGTACCGGTTTTCTTCCATAGCGACATTGACATTTGCAAAAATGTCATCAAGGCATGCTATGATGGTGGCGTTCGTGTTTTCGAGTTTACTAACCGTGGTGACTTTGCCCATGAGATATTCGGTGAGCTGATTAAGTGGGCTGCTAAGGAATGTCCGGAACTTATACTTGGTATCGGTACTGTAGTTGATGCGCCTACCGCAGCTCTCTATTTACAGCTTGGTGCCAATTTCGTTGTTGGTCCTAACTTCAACCCTGAGATAGCTCCTGTGTGCAACCGCCGTCTGGTTCCATATAGCCCAGGATGTGGCTCTGTATCAGAAATCAATGATGCGCAGGCTGCAGGATGTGACGTCACGAAGGTGTTCCCAGCAGGCAACGTTGGCGGTCCTTCATTCGTAAAGAATGTACTTGGCCCTCTGCGCTGGTCAAACATTATGGTTACTGGTGCTGTAGAACCTGACGAGGCAAACCTGACACAGTGGATAAAGGCTGGTGTTCTATGCGTTGGCATGGGCTCTAAGCTGTTCCCTAAGGATGTTATAGCAGCCAAGAACTGGCAGGCCATAACAGACAAGTGTGTAGAGGCTCTCGGATATATTGCTAAGGCAAGAGCTTAAATATTACCGTACAGGATGCTCCATAGTGTTATTGTGCATATGGAGCACCCTTTTTTTTTCAGCTTGTTCCGAGCAAGGTAGGCAGCAGACGGACACGCTGAACGAATTGTCATATGCCTACCATTACCGTAATCTTGATTCTACTGAGTTGTATGCCCGTAAGGCATTGTCGGCCGCTACACACTATGATGCGGGAAAGGCAGAGGCTTTCAACAACCTTGCATTTGTAAATATTGCGCGAATGGATTTCGTTAAAGCTGCAGAGTTGCTGGACAGCGCTATTAACATAACAGACAACCAGGTGGAGCTGATGGTTGCGGAGATACAGTATATGAGGCTTTGCCAACGTCAGTCGAACAACAAGCAGTTTTACGACCATCAGGAGAAAGCCCGGAAATATATGGAGCGCATAGAGGTGGAGAGGAATCTTCTAAACGAACACCAGAATGCCCGCTTCGTGTATGCCAAGAGCGAATACTATATCAACTCTTCAATATATTATTATTATCTTGGACTGACAGAGCCAAGTGTCAAGATGATAGAGTCTATTGATGCCGAGGGGGAGATAAAGAGCGACAGTGCCCAGTATCTGTATTACCTATATAATATAGGAGCTGGTGGAATAATTGCCGGTGAGGACAGTAAGGCTGTAGCCCAGGAGGAGTTCAGTCTTCTGATGAAATGCTATCTGCTTGCCGAGCAGGGAGGTTATCCCTACTGGATGGCTCAGGCCATGCAGGCACTTAGCGAGCACATGTTGCAGCCATCTACGTCACCGCAGTTATTGAAAGCCAACTATCCCTTCATCGAGTATGTCAATATTGACGGAATGCCCGACTCGTTACTTGCAGGCAATTTGGCACAGCGGTCGCTAAACCTCTTTACAAAATATGGTGATGTCTATCAGACTGCAGGAGCTCACCGAACGCTTGCAAGTTGCTATTGGGAAATAAAGGACTATCCGTCTGCGCTAATTTGCCTTAACAATGCCCTGTATACTGATACCATTATTAATAGGGCTCCAGACCTCGTAGCCTCAATTCGTGAGCAACTGTGCCTTGTCTACTCTGCTCAGAACGACAAGGCGATGAGTGATTTCAACAGAAACATATATCTTGACTTGCAGGACCAGACACGGCAGGACAAACAATTGGAAGCCAGGGCCGATCAGCTCAACAGCTCTGTCAGGACTCTGAACATAATGCTTGTTGCAGTACTGCTGATGATAGTCTTCACATTCGGCCTGTTTTTCTTTCTTGCGCATAAGCGTAAACGCGATGAGAGAAATTTCTCTGTAGAATCCATGCTTGACCCTTTGCGTAAATGGAAGGAGAATAACGAGAGACTGAAAGCAGAACTGCTGGAGCAGATTGAGGAAATTGAGGAACGGACGGAATTTGTCAGAATGAATGTCGCAAAGTTCCGACAGAGGAACCTTGAACAGAGAGCCAAGTTGGCAATAGTTAACAGCATAACCCCGTTCATAGACAGAATTATCAATGAAATAAACAGACTGGCCAATTGCCGTGAGGAAGAGAATGTCAGGCTTGAAAGATATGAATATATCCATGAGCTTACTGACATCATCAACGAATACAATAATGTTCTTACCAAGTGGATTCAGATGCAGCAGGGAAATATAAACCTGCATATAGAGAGTTTTCCGCTGCAACAATTGTTTGACATTGTAAAAAAGAGCCGTACGGGATTTGCACTGCATGGAGTAGATTTAGATGTCAGAACAACGGAGGCTATAGTGAAGGCAGACCGTACACTCACCTTATTCATGGTGAATACCATTGCTGACAATGCACGCAAGTTCACACCTGCTGGTGGACATGTTACCATAATGGCGCAAGAAGAAAGTGATTATGTTGAGATAAGCGTGGAGGACGATGGCGTAGGAATGTCAGCAGAACAGGTGGAGCACCTGTTCGACAACAAACCTGTCAGCGATGACGGTTCATTGCGTAGTGGTGGGCACGGCTTCGGATTACTTAACTGCAAGGGTATAATAGAGAAATATAAAAAGATCAGCCGGATTTTCTCCGTTTGTGATATCCAAGCAAGTAGCGAGAAAGGCAAGGGTAGCCGTTTGGCATTCCGTTTGCCAAAGGGAGGCAGAAGGTTGATTATGCTGATAGGAATCTTGATGTGTTGTCAACTGGCGTCTGCTGACAAAATATCATCGAGAACAGAATTTACACACTCCATCAAAACATACCATCTTCGTAGAGCCGCAATGTTTGCCGACAGTGCCTACTATGCCAATCTTGAAGGCAAGCCAGAGCTGACTCTTACGTACGCAGACAGCTGCATCGTCTATCTCAACAGGCACGCAAGGAAAGTCATGCCGAAAACAAGGAACATTCCGATGATGGTACGTTACTCAACAGCCAGTGTCCTGCCCGCAGAGATAATATGGTTCCATGATGGTATGAAGACGAGCTATGATGTGATACTTGACATAAGGAATGAGACAGCCGTAGCTGCATTGTCGTTACACATGTGGGACCTCTATATGTATAACAATAAAGTTTACACAAAGCTATACCATGAGTGCTGTGCTGATACATCGCTGCCACACTATGTTAGGACCATGCAACGTTCCAGAAACAATATGGCTGTTGCTGTCTCGATACTTGTCATATTGTTACTCTCGATATTACCTATATCATATATTGTGTATTTCAGGCATCGTTTGTATTATAGGTTTTGCATCGACAGAGTGAACAACATAAACGAGATACTCCTGTCTCAGCTGACAGACGAGGAGAAACTGAGGCGCATAGAGGCCCTGTGCCATAAGAAGTCGAAGCTTGGACTGCAGAAATTTGACGAGGTGATTAGCCAGATTGTCAGTTCGCTGAAGACAAGCGTGGATGTCACTGCCAAGAGCCGCGAACAGGTTGAGCTGGCGCAAGACGAGTTGCGCAAGGCTGAGTACGAGAGTGATGCTTTGCATGTGAGCAACAGCGTGATGGATAATTGCCTGTCGGCACTAAAACATGAGACCATGTACTATCCCTCACGCATACAACAGCTGGCAGTAGGAGCAGACAGCAATCTCAACACTCTGTCGGAAGTTGTAACATACTATAAGCAACTATACTCGATGCTGAGTGAACAGGCTATGAGGCAAGTTGATAAACCTATGAAGGCTGACAGAGACATGCTCTTGTTGCTCATGGATATACTGCAGAAAACCAACAAGGGATGTAAGATAACAACAACAGCAATCGACAAGGATAGCGAGTATGTCTGCGTTAGCGCTACTCTCACTGAGCTGCATCTTGACGACAAGCAGGTTAAAGCGCTTTTCACAGCACAGACTATAGACCTGAATTTCCTCCTGTGCAAACAGATAGTCAGGGAAATAGGCGAGTATACAAATAAACGGGCATGTGGCATACTTGCCCGGGACAATAACATTATAGAAATCATATTACCGAAGAATATATGGAAAATTTTAGCATTATAGTCGTTGAGGACGTACCCCTTGAGCTAAAGGGCACAGAGGGCATCATCAAGAATGATATTCCTGAGGCACACATTATTGGTTCTGCAGACTCAGAGAAGGCTTATTGGAAACTGATAAAGACACAGGTTCCCGACCTCGTGCTGCTTGATCTCGGCTTAGGTGGCTCGACAACAGTAGGTGTGGAGATATGCAGAAACACCAAAAGCACATATCCCTCAGTTAAAGTACTCATATTTACAGGCGAAATCCTGAACGAGAAACTATGGGTTGACGTTCTTGACGCAGGTTGCGATGGTATCATTCTCAAGAGTGGCGAACTGCTTACACGCGAAGACGTGGCAAGTGTGATGAGCGGTAAGCGTATGGTCTTCAACCAGCCTATACTTGAGAAGATTGTAGAAAGATTCAAACATAGCGTTGGCTCGCAAATACAAAAACAGGAGGCACTGATTAATTATGAGATTGATGAGTACGATGAACGATTCCTCAGACATCTTGCTTTAGGATATACTAAGGAACAGATTACAGCCCTACGTGGCATGCCTTTCGGAGTGAAGAGTCTTGAGAAGAGACAGAATGAGCTTATACAGAAACTCTTTCCTAATGGCAACGGCGGTATGGGTATCAATGCAACCCGACTGGCGGTGCGGGCACTAGAACTGAGAATAATTGATATTGACAACCTTATTCCTGACGACGAATGAAAAGAACTTGCGCCATCTTTGCCTACATACTGATAGTATTGCAGACAATACTGATTTTCGGGTCGTGGATAGTCTCAGCGGCAATCCCCGACAGTCAAATCCGTCCTCTCATCGGGGCGGGAGGGCTTAGATGGTTTTTCAGTTCCTTTGCACAGGATATGGCCTCGCCATTACTTGTATATATTATACTGCTTACTCTGACAGTCAACGTATTTGTCAATAGTGGCCTGATAGAGTTGTTCTCGCAAAATCGCAAGATAAATATGCAGAAAAGGTTTGCACTGAATGTAGTGCTTGTAGAACTCTGTACTTTCATTGTCTTGATAGTGCTCCTAACGGCAATTCCACACGCTGTGCTTTTAAGCGTGACAGGCGAGCTGTTTCCAAGCAGCTTCTCAAGCGGACTAATACCTATGCTTTGTTTACTTGTAACCATAATGTCAATATCTTATGGTCTTGTTAGCGGCAGTCTCAGAGGCTTCTATGATATATGGAACAGCATTACTACGGGAGGCAACTATTTACCCTCTGTGTGTTTTGTGTACATATTGTTACTTCAACTTGTGTCTTCTTTATCGTATGTTTTAGGAAATTAATTAAAAGTTATCAAAAAGATATTTCCAGTACAAAATTATAATGTAAAAAAAAGCGGATACCTTCACAGGCAACCGCTTCTAATCTTCAATAGGTATTAGTCTCTTTTAAGGTAAAAAGATTGTTTTCAGGATAACGATGCAAAGATAACCATAATTTTTTATTTCTGCAAACTTTTTGGCTAATATTTTTAAGAAATTTTCTGTGTGCCTTAACACATGCACGCAATAATAATGACACACAATCACACAGCGGTATTATTTGATAAATCAGACTTATTATAAAGATAATAAGCGTTATATTCAAACAAACAGAGCATCGCATGATTACAATGCGATGCTCTAACCTGTTTGAAGAAATAAATATTTATGTAAATATGTTCCTTATACGATACCCTGAGCCATCATAGCCTTGGCAACTTTCAGGAAGCCAGCCACGTTTGCACCCTTGACGTAGTTGATGTAACCATCAGGTTCTGTACCATACTTCACGCAGTTCTCGTGAATGTCGTTCATGATGTCATGCAGCTTGGCATCTACCTCCTCGCGGCTCCATTTCAGACGCTCTGAGTTCTGGCTCATCTCCAATCCTGATACAGCTACGCCACCTGCGTTGCTGGCCTTACCTGGACAATAGAGAATCTTAGCGTCCTGGAATACCTTGATGGCCTCGGGAAGGGTAGGCATGTTAGCACCCTCGCTGACAGCAATCACGCCGTTTGCAACAAGAGCCTTGGCTGCTTCCTCATTAATCTCATTCTGAGTAGCGCAAGGTGTTGCGATATCAGCCTTCTCGAACCATGGCTTTGCTCCTGCTACATATTTAACACCATATTTCTCGGCATACTCCTTGATTCGTCCACGCTCAACGTTCTTCAGCTCCATGATGTAGGCGAGCTTCTCCTCATCAATACCGTCCGGGTCATAGATATATCCGTCGGAGTCAGAGCATGTAAGCGGTTTAGCTCCAAGCTGGAGAAGTTTCTCTATGGTATACTGAGCAACGTTACCGGAACCTGAAACAAGTACTGTCTTTCCCTTGAGGTCTATGCCGCGTGTCTGAAGCATGTTCTGAAGGAAGTATACATTACCGTAGCCTGTTGCCTCAGGACGGATGTTGGAACCACCAAACTCCTGACCCTTGCCTGTGAGCATACCCTGGAACTGGTGAGTGAGTTTCTTGTACATACCGAACATATAACCTACCTCACGTCCACCAACACCGATATCACCTGCTGGTACATCCTCGTCTGGACCTACATGACGGTAAAGCTCTGTCATGAATGCCTGACAGAAACGCATTACCTCAGCATTGCTCTTTCCACGTGTCGTAAAGTCGGAGCCTCCCTTTGCACCACCCATAGGGAGAGTGGTCAGAGAGTTCTTGAATGTCTGCTCGAAAGCGAGGAACTTCAAGATAGACAAGTTTACTGACTTGTGGAAGCGGAGACCACCTTTGTACGGGCCAATCACATTGTTGTGCTGAATGCGGTAACCCATGTTTGTTTGTACGTTACCCTTGTCGTCTACCCATGTCACACGGAACTCTATCAGGCGATCTGGGATGCAGAGTCTCTCAATAAGATTTGCTTTCTCGAACTCAGGATGCTTGTTGTACTCTTCTTCTATTGTACCCAACACCTGACTTACTGCCTGAATGTACTCAGGCTCATTAGGGAATCTCTGCTTTAGACTCTCTACAACTTCTGTTGCTTTCATTCTTTTTTCCTTTTATGGTTGTTTATAATACTGTTATTGCAGATTTGTGGTTGCAAAGGTATAGTTTTTCTTTGATATTACCAACAAAAAGATATCTTTTTTCTTGTTTTCTTGCTAAATAGTTATAAATATTGCGTTTTGCATAACGAATAACTATTGTGACATGCAGAATGTAAGGATAGTATAGTTTGGTAATATAAAATCAAAGGTTCATCAGAAATATGCAGTGACGCATTATTATATATTATTCCTGAAGTATATTATTAACTGAAGTGGGTGAAATAGTTTGCCAAAGGACATGAATACGTTTGCATCCTTGATAAGGTTAATAACCTTAAGGCTGAAAGGTTAATAACCTTACGCCCGAAAGGTTAATA
>SAMEA3663036__coassemble_272_pt1 | contig 25452 bp, 19 predicted proteins | sample SAMEA3663036__metabat2_high_PE_031 | metagenome-assembled genome bin SAMEA3663036 (sample SAMEA3663036) | pig gut metagenome | biome: pig gut; feature: pig-associated habitat; material: faeces | place: France | collected 2012
TCACTTTCCGTAAACCCACAAATAGAACCCAATCCACTTTTCTACCGTATTAACTACAAATAATTGGTAATCAATTACTTCTAAATACTTATAATTGCTCTTCCCTTGCATCCATCGACATACCTAACTCTGTGACGACTATTGGAAAGGCGGCTTTTAGTGAGTGCTCCTCCCTTGCATCCATCGACATACCTAACTCTGTGACGACTATTGGAGAGGGGGCTTTTGCTTATTGCAAATCCCTTGCATCCATCGACATACCTAACTCTGTGACGACTATTGGAGAGTTGGCTTTTGATTATTGCACTTCCCTTGCATCCATCAGGGTTGCATCAGACAATCCTAATTATATTGGCATTGACGGTGTTTTGTTCAATAAGGACAAGACAATGATAATTGTATATCCAGAAGGTAAAGACGGCTCCGAATACACCATACCTAACTCTGTGACGACTATTGGAGAGTGGGCTTTTGTTAGATGCTCCTCCCTTGCATCCATCGACATACCTAACTCTGTGACGACTATTGGAAAATATGCTTTTGCTTATTGCACTTCCCTTGCATCCATCGACATACCTAACTCTGTGACGACTATTGGAGAGTGTACTTTTTATAGATGCACCTCCCTTGCATCCGTCAACATACCTAACTCTGTGACGACTATTGGAAAGATGGCTTTTTCTCATTGCTCTTCCCTTGCATCCATCGACATACCTAACTCTGTGACGACTATTGGATATGAGGCTTTTTCTTCTTGCGAATCCCTTGCATCCATCGACATACCTAACTCTGTGACGACTATTGGAGAATTTGCTTTTGCTTATTGCTTTTCACTTGCGTCCGTCAACATTGGAGAGTCTGTCACTACTATCGGACTTGGAGCTTTTATCTACTGTTATTATATCACCTCCGTGACATGTCTTGCCAAGGAATGTCCTGTGTGTGATAAAGGCCTGTGGAATAACATTTTCTCAGTCTTCGATACTGCCACATTATACGTGCCCAAGCAGTCTATAGACGCATACAAGACCACCGATCCATGGAGCAGCTTTGTGAATGTCGTTGCCCTTGAGGACGCCGGCATTGAGGGCAACCCGACGGATAATGCGCCAAGAGTGGATGCCGTGTATGACATTGATGGCAGGCGCACGGACTCAATGAAGCGTGGACTGAACATTGTGCGCATGAGCGACGGCACAACGCGAAAGGTAATGAAGTAATAGCGTGAGGCCGCACAGGCGTAAGGACCGAGAAAGAACACGCCTGCACACGCCACCGCCACACAAAGGAGGTTGCATCAGGGGCTACATGCCCACGGTGCAACCTCCTTTGCCTTAGATGAAAGCCACGCAGATATTGACTTTTATTGCTGTCCCGTAAAACTTTTGCACGGAAAATAAATTAGTAGGGTGTACAGTTTGATGTGCAAAAAATGAATATCCTAATTCTGAAGTTCATGTCGGTAATTGTCGCGCTGTAAGCGCAGAATGCCTATGGTATTCGTGTAATCATTAAAAATGCAAAAAAACACTATTTTTTTGTCATATTCACGCAAATTCCATTATCTTTGCAACAGAATAATTGCTTTTTAAACAGCGGGTGCTATTGCCCGCAGATAAATCTATTAATCGCACAACCACATTATGAAGAAAGCATGTTTTTTGACGGCCGTCATTGCGCTCATGACACTCCCAGCCAACGCTAACGGCTACGACTATCTGACATTTGAAGACAACAGCGGGCAGCTAACGTCCATGACAGTAACCAATCTGAAGATTACCATCGCCGACAACAACCTCGTTGTCACCAATGCTGACGGCACTCTGCAGTTTCCCATCTCCTCGATGGCGAAGATGTTCTTTGCCGAGACATCGGGAGTAGGAGAGTTGCCCGCTACCGATGGCGGTGAGGTGGTTGCATATACTACAGCAGGTGTGCGCGTAGGAAAATTCAAGGATATAGAGACCGCACGCCGAAGCCTCGACAAGGGCATATATCTGTTCAAGACTCAAGGTAAAACACTTAAGACCGTACTCGACAAATGACCATAATGCGCATCTCCCGACTGCTGACCATCATGTTGGCAGCTGCAGCCTCACTCACGGCATACGGACAGAGCATCCGCATCAGCGAGGCTGGAGTCACATACGTGCACTCGTCGACCAATACTGGCGATATGACCTTCAATGGTTCCGTGCTCAACGTAGAGGGCAGGCAGTATCTGCTTACGCCACAGACCAGCATGACCGTCACTGCCGATGGCGTTGATGACAACACGGTCTGCGTAACCTACAACGGTACACAGGCAGAAGTCGTAGTAGCGGGAAACATTGCCCGTTACCTTACCGTTAACGCCAATGGGGCCGACGTCAGCATCCTTGCTGCACCAGAGCTACAGCAGTCTGTTGAGTACACTCTTCGTGGTACTTCCGCTGACGGCTCCTTCTACATGGATGGCGAGTATGCCGCAACCGTTATACTCGACAACCTCACGCTCACAAATGCTGACAGCGCCGCCATCAATATACAGGACGGAAAGCTGATCACCATTAATCTTGTAGGGCAAAGCACCATTGCTGACGCTCAGGGAATGGCTAACAGTGCATGCCTTTATGTCAATGGTCATGCCAAGTTCACCGGCGCAGGCACGCTTAACGTTACAGGAAACGCCAAGCACGGCATAACAGGCGACGAGCACCTGATAATAGAGGGTGGAACAATCAATGTCAACGCTGTGGGTGATGGGCTACACGTCAGTGAGTATTTCAAGCAGACGGGTGGCTCTCTGACCATAAACGCACAAGGCGACGGCATCGACATCGGTTTCAAGGGTGTCAATAAGGGCACCAAAGATCAGTATGCCGACAATGGCTTCGCATTCCTTGAAGGCGGAACTATGGACGTTACCACAACGGGCGAGGCTACAAGGGGAGTGAAGGCCGACAGTACCATCTTGGTCGCAGGCATTACGGCAACCGTCAGGACAACGGGCAATGCTTGCTATGACGCGACAAAGAATGACATATCATCAGCAGCCGCCATCAAGACCGGAGGGGCGTTCTCCATGACATCAGGCACACTCACACTCAGCAGCACAGGCTCGGCTGGAAAAGGTATCAACGCTACCGACAACATTACCCTCGCAGGAGGCAAACTCGACGTGGTAACGACAGGAGCGGTGTACGTCTATGGTGCCGAAGACTCTAAGCCCCATGGAGTAAAGACCGATGCAGACATCAACATCAGCGGAGGAACAATACTCGTTGCGGCATCAGGAGATTCAGGCTCCGCATTCAAGACCGACTACTATTTTACCATCAGCGGAGGCACGGTCATGGCCGTAGGAGGCAAGGCAAGCAAGCCTACATCGGCAACACAGAAATACTATACCTATACAGGGGTCAGCGTAACACCCGGGCAAACTCTCTCCTACAACGGAGTGAGCGCAACCATGCCTGACAACTACAGCGTGGCCAGTGGCAAAGTCCTTGTGTCATCGCCGACAATGTGAAATCTGTGAGTCCTTTATGCTTTGGGACAATAATACATTATATAGGAAACACGAGTGGCAAGGAGCAGATAGTCTCCTTGCCCTTCTTTTTTTGACAAACAGCAAAAAAATATGTCTTTATGTAAGCTGTTTCGAAGAAAAAGTGTAATTTTGCAGGCTGGAAATGTAACACGAACAACTAATAGACACAATAGAACATGAAGAAAATCAGAGCAGCCGTAGTTGGCTACGGCAACATTGGTAAATTCAGCCTTCAGGCTTTGGAGGCAGCGCCCGACTTCGAGGTGGCAGGTATCGTACGCCGTCAGGGTGACAAGGACAAGCCGGCAGAGCTTGCTGCTTATGAGGTTGTTGACGACATAAGCAAGCTCAAGGACGTAGACGTTGCCATTCTGGCGACTCCCACGCGCAGTTGTCCTGACTATGCCAAGGCTATTACAGCCCTGGGCATCAATACTGTAGACAGCTACGACATACACACCAGTATTCTGGACTACCGCACGGAGATGATGCCGCTTAACAAGCAGACAAATACCGTGAGCGTTATCTCGGCAGGCTGGGACCCAGGCTCCGACTCTATAGTAAGGGTGCTGATGCAGAGCCTTGCTCCCAAGGGACTGACATATACAAACTTCGGTCCGGGCATGTCCATGGGACATTCAGTGTGCGTAAAGAGCAAGAAGGGTGTGAAGAATGCCTTGTCCATGACAATACCTCTCGGTGAGAGCATACACCGCCGCATGGTATATGTGGAGCTTGAGGATGGTGCATCGCTCGAGGAAGTGACCAAGGACATCAAGGCAGATCCTTATTTCTCACACGACGAGACCCACGTGTTTGCTGTTCCTTCCGTAGACGAGGTGCGTGATATGGGACATGGCGTGAACCTTGTGCGCAAGGGCGTGAGCGGACAGACACAGAACCAGAGGCTGGAGTTCAATATGAGCATCAACAACCCTGCTCTCACAGGACAGGTGCTGGTGAATGTGGCACGTGCTTCTATGCGTCTGCAGCCAGGATGCTATACCATGCCTGAGATACCTGTTATTGATATGCTTCCCGCATCGCGCGAGGAAATTATCAAGACACTTGTTTGACGTGAGTTCTATGTACTGATTTGATATTCGCAGGTCTCCGACTACGAGTTGCGAATTCCGAGTTATGAATTATGAGTTGTTGCTCGCAGAGCAGCAACTCATAATTCGTAAATATCAATCTCTGAAATACAGATTATTGTTGTGCGGTTCGCAAGCTTCGCCTTCCACATACAACAGCATGCGTCCCAGCAGGGAGGCACAATATGATATTTGTGGCTCATCAAACATTTCGAGTGATTACTGATAATAGTAGTGTGGTCTATAGATATTGTTTTCATTGCTGATAAGGTTAATAACCTTTCGGCCGTAAGGTTATTAACCTTTCAGCCTTAAGGTTATTAACCTTATCAGGTTTGCAAACGTATGCGTGGACTATGACAGATATATCAGACCCCCTTCAATAATAATAATGTATATGATATCACTCCATATTTCGGACGAACTGTATATGTCATTCTAACCTTAACAAATAGGGTGTACAGTTTGATGTACAATAATCAGTAGCAACGCCCTGAAAGGGCAACCTGCACACAGCCCAGGGTAGAGCGTAGCGGCACCCTGGGTTATTTCATGTAGTTGATGGTCGCCCTGCTAAGGGCAAAAGCGTAGATAATGGCAGGACAGATAACGCTTTTGCGCTTACAGCGCGCAGGGACAACAATACACTACCCCCAGGGTGTCGCTACGCTTTACCCTGGGCTATGCGCTTTTGCGCTTTGCCTTTCCTTTCAGCCGGCGACCTTTGGTTCAGCGCGACCATCACAGATATGAACATCAGAATTAGGATATTCAATTATTGCACATCAAACTGTACACCCTACTTAACAAAGCAACTTCTTTATGTTGGCGTTGCGGAATGACAACTCTACTTAATACCACGTCTTCACATGCATCCCTTATTTCTTTTTCAGTACCACTACATTTATTTCTGGCCAGGCACCGAAGCGGAAGGGAACGGTACCACCGATGCCTGGAGAGACGTGCAGCATGGAATTGCCCTCAACGTAGCTTCCTCCCCACTCGTTGTATGCCCATTTTGCAGGCGAGAAACGGCCCAGGCGCACCTGCCCGGCATGAGTATGTCCACTTAGTGTCAGGGCAATGTCGGTCTTGTTGAGCACTCCGCAGCGCCAGTGCGTGGGGTCGTGGCTGAGAAGTATCTTGAACATTCCCTCGGGTAATCCAGTTAGGGCTTTGGCGAGATTGCCAAATGACTTGAACGGCGGCTTGCCGATATTCTCTACTCCCACAACAGCGATGGAGCTATTGCCACGTTTTATGACAACATTCTCATTCATCAGCATCCTCCATCCCATCTTGTCCTCCATGTATTGCAGCAGCATGCGGTCGCGTTCGGCCACCGTGATGCTGCGGCCATGAACCCTGTGCGTGCAGTCCTGCGCATACATGCAGTAGTCGTGGTTGCCCATTACGGAGTATACTCCGTCGGGAGCTGATATGGCAGAGAGAGTTTTCCTGAAAGGCAACAGCTCAATTGCGCTAACGTTTACCAGGTCTCCTGTGAACACCACCATGTCGGGATGCTGTCCGTTGACGGCATCGGCAAGAGAGTCTATGAAGGCAGGGTTGCGGAGAAAGGTTCCTATGTGAAGGTCGGAAAGATGGACTATGCGGTAGCCGTCGAAGTCGTCAGGCAAGAGCGTCGAGCGGCAAGTGGCCGTGCGGACCACTATGCGCCGCCACCCGAAGATGAAACCATAGAGCAGTGCGGTCAGCAACACCGCTGCCGCACCGAGTCCCACCTTCCATCCCATGGTTACTGCAAGCAGGGTGAAGAGCAGTTTGGGGAACATGATTGCGAGCGTCAGCCCGAAGAATGCCCGGAACATGGTGTTGTGCCAGATACCAAGCTGTGCGGCCGCAAAAGTTGCCACTATGGCTGCTGAAGGCAGCCACCACAGCATGCCCAGCAAGGCTGAGCCGAGCGGTGAGACGTAGGTGGTGTGGATGTAAATGTCTGGTGCCACCATTGCCACAAAATACAGTACGGCGAAGAACGCCGCGAGGAGAGACTGCCTGCTCATTAATGCGATTATCCTAAGTGTTTTATTGGGGCATCACTCATCCATTTGGAATAGTGGGTCCTCAGGCATTACCATTACCGCTTTCTGCTCATACTCCTTTAGCAGGTTCTCGGGAACATATTTCTTGTCTACGACGAGGCGGAACATGTACTCATTGAACCAGCTGTCGGTCATGATGAGGCATCCGCGCTGTCCATAGTCCGGTCCCCACGAGTTTTCTACCTTCCACTTTACCGGCTTGCCATCGGCATCGAGGTCTACGGCCACAAGTGTCATGGCATGCGTGGAGCCGCTGTCGAAGGTGGCTATTCGCTGCGCCTTGTCCATGCCGAAAGTAGTTGAGAACAGCGACCCGTAGTCGTAGTTGTTGAGGTCGAGGAGGCCGCGCTTGCGGTCGAGCTGCTTGCCCACGTCGTAGCTGCTGTATAGCTTGCGTCCGTCCTTGAGCGATGCTATGGCCAGTGCGGCAATCTCGTCCATCGGCAGGTTGAGGTATTTCCAGTTGTGCCCGTCGTATGTGTGGCGGTCATACTCCACCTCGTATGTTTTGTGGAATGGTCGCCTTGGGTCGTTCATCACCATGATGAATGTACCGTTGACAGGTCCGCCCACCGTCTCGCGGAAGAACTCCATGGGTGTATATTTCCTTGGCTCGCCAACGGCTTTTCCGTTCTTGTCCTTGAATACGTATGTGAACTCGCTGACAGGCTGGCCGAGCGTCAGGCAGAGCATGTTGTATACCGTTGTGAGCATCTGTGTCTTGCGTTCGGCTATGGCCTTGCCATTCTTGCCCTTTGCAACCATGTCGCGCAGCTCCAGCCCAAACTCACGCAGCTTGCTTGCCACCAGTCTTGACATTCGTGAGGTGTTTTCCGCCGAGTAGGTCTCAGGCATCACGCTCTTCGGTACAAGTCCGTACTTGTCGGCAAGGTCGGCAACGCCGCAGAATGTTCCACCGTCGCTAATGGGACTCTTGAAGAAGAACTGCACGCGTGGGTCGTCAATGGGCTTCGACGCACAGTCGATGACACCCTGAAGCATGAGGTTGGCCTTCTCCAGCTGGTCGTAGAAGAACAGGTAGTCGTGCGAGAATTCCACGTTTAGCGAGTCGCCATGCTCTTTGGCAAAGTTCGCCCTGAGAACGTTGAAGCCCGAGAACATCCAGCAGCGCCCGCTGCTCTTTTGGTCGGCAATGCTCTGGCTGGCAGTCTCTACGGAGAAATGCGTGTCCACGGCACCCTGGTTGGCATGGTTCTTGGCAAGGTCATCAATGCTGTTTGCTGCTATGGCGTTGAAGAGAGCTTTGCCCGCCGTATTGCCAGCCTCTACTTTCCTGATATCATCGAGCATCTGCTGCGAGATGCCCCCGTTTCTTGTCTGCGCCCCCATATTGAGCGCAACGCTCATGCTGAGAGCTAAAATAGTTGTTCTGTGGTTCATTGTTGTAATTAAAGATTTGTTTTTTATTCTCTATTCCGCAAAAATAGCAATAAATGGCGAGCCACGCAATTAAATTCAGGAAAAAAGACATTGGCAACGAAAAAAATATAAGGTACCAGTAGACGGGGAAAATAAAAAAAACAATTTCCTTTGCCACTAAATATATTTGCAGTATCTTTGCCAAAGAATTGGCTGGCAGCCAAGGAAAACTTTACTCAAATTCCTAACAGGAGGATAAATAAGAGAAAAAGGAGGAGCATTTCAAACCAACCATGCAAATGCTAACTTAAAGAGATGACAGAAGAGAAATACGAGCTATTGAGCAAGATAGATTATCCTGCCGACCTGAGGAAGCTGGACATCAATCAGCTGCCACAGCTCTGTGACGAGCTGAGGCAGGACATCATTGATGAGGTGTCGGTAAATCCCGGACACTTCGCCTCAAGCCTCGGCGTCGTGGAGATAACGGTGGCCTTGCACTATGTATTCAACACTCCCGATGACAGGATAGTGTGGGACGTGGGGCATCAAGCTTATGGCCACAAAATACTGACCGGGCGGCGCAGGCAGTTCTGTACCAACCGCATGCTGCACGGCATCAGACCATTCCCGTCACCTGCCGAAAGCCCATACGACACCTTCCCGTGCGGACATGCGTCGAATTCTATTTCTGCAGCCCTTGGCATGGCAGTAGCGGCAAAAGTTGAGGGCAATGGCAGGCATGTGGCGGCAGTTATCGGTGACGGAGCCATGAGCGGTGGACTGGCCTTCGAGGGGTTGAACAACGTGTCGTCGACTCCCAACAACCTCCTCATAATCCTCAACGACAACGACATGTCCATAGACCGTGCCGTGGGAGGAATGGAGAAATACCTGCTCAATCTCGACACTAACGAGACATACAACAGGCTGCGCTTCAAGGCGTCGAGGTGGCTGCACTCGAAAGGCTACCTGAACGATAACCGCCGCAAGGGACTAATAAGGCTCAACAACGCCCTGAAGAGTGTGCTCAGTCATCAGCAGAACATCTTCGAAGGCATGAACATCAGGTACTTCGGACCGTTCGATGGACATGATGTCAAGGAAGTAGTAAGGGTTCTTAGGCAACTTAAGGACATGACAGGCCCGAAGTTGCTACACCTGCATACCATCAAAGGAAAAGGATATAAACCCGCAGAGGAGAGTGCAACAGTATGGCACGCTCCTGGCAAATTCGATCCGAAGACGGGGGAGCGCATTGTGGACAGTTCTGATGGCAGACCACCGAAATATCAAGACGTATTCGGACATACTCTGTTGGAACTGGCTGAGAGAAACCCAAAGATAGTGGGCGTTACTCCTGCCATGCCTACGGGTTGCTCGATGAACATCATGATGAAGGCTATGCCCGACCGTACGTTCGATGTGGGAATTGCCGAGGGGCACGCCGTTACCTTCTCTGCTGGTATGGCGAAGGATGGCCTGATACCGTTCTGCAACATATACAGTTCGTTCTCGCAGCGAGCTTACGACAACATCATCCACGACATGGCGCTGCCAGGCTATCACGTGGTGCTCTGCCTCGACCGTGCAGGACTGGTGGGCAAGGACGGTCCTACTCACCATGGTGCTTTCGACATGGCATTCCTCAGAGCAGTACCAAACCTGACGATAGCCTCGCCAATGGATGAGCACGAGCTGAGGAAAATGATGTATACGGCACAATTGCCAGACAAGGGAGGCTTTGTCATCAGATACCCAAGAGGACGTGGCGTGCACGCTGACTGGCGATGCGCACTTGAGGAGCTGCCCATAGGACGTGGCCGCCTCATCAGCCCCGGACGTCATGTGGCTGTTCTGACAATAGGTCCCATAGGCAACGACGTTGCTGACGTAATAGCCTCCATGGACGAAAAACCGGCACACTACGACATGAGGTTCCTGAAACCTATAGATGAGCAACTGCTCAGGGAGGTTGCTGAGAACTATGAGAGAATAGTAACCGTAGAGGACGGAGTACGCAACGGAGGCCTCGGCTCGGCAGTGATGGAATGGCTGAACGACAACGGTTATCTGAAGCCTGTGACACGTCTCGGACTGCCCGACAAATTCGTAGAACATGGCACCATTGAGGAACTGAGAGAAATTGTCGGACTTGACAAGGAGAGTATAAGGAAAAGCTTGTTGAGGCATTAGAATAATTGGACAAATAACAAAGATACAGCTTAAGAAGCTTACATACCATAATGAACTTATGAAGATAATCATCATAGGAGCATACGCTATAGGCACGCACCTGGCAAGGTTGCTGTCACGCAACAACGATGATATTACCATCATAGATGATGATGGTGAACGGTTGGCGCAGATTGGCTCTGATTTTGACCTCATGACAATGGAGGCCTCTCCGTCGAGCATCAACACCCTGACGGATGCCGGGGTCGCGGCTGCCGACCTCTTTATCTCTGTCACGCCATCGCAGAGCCTGAACATCAACACCTGTATCATAGCACATGCGCTGGGAGCACGCAAGACCGTGGCCAAGATCAGCGATGCCGAGTTTACCGCCGAGGACAAGAAGGATTTTTTCAAGCGGCTGGGCATTGATGAGCTGATATATCCCGAGATACTTGCAGCCAGAGACATCATCAGTGGACTGAAGATGTCGTGGGTACGACAGCGTTGGGATGTTCATGACGGGGCACTGGTGATGCTGGGAATAAAACTTCGGGAGGCATGCGAGATTCTGAACAAACCACTCAGAGAGATAAGCGGGCCAAACGACCCATACCATGTGGTGGCCATCAAGAGAGGAACAGACACTATCATACCTGGTGGAAATGATAAACTGGAACTTTACGATTTGGCATACTTCATGACGACAAGGCAGTATATACCCTATATAAGGAAGATTGTGGGCAAGGAGCACTATGTCGACGTGAAGAATGTCATGGTGATGGGTGGCGGAACTACTGCGGTAAGAGCCGTGCAGACCATGCCCGAGTATATGGACGTTAAAGTCATAGAGATGAATCCTGAGCGTTGCGAGTATCTAAACGACATTCTCGACAACGACAAGACTCTCATAATAAACGGAGATGGGCGCGACATACCGTTGCTCACCGAGGAGGGCATCAAGAACACACAGGCCTTCGTGGCGCTGACGGGCAATGCAGAGACAAACATCCTGGCATGCCTGACGGCAAAGAGACTCGGTGTGAGGAAGACTGTGGCCATGGTGGAGAACCTTGACTATGCGAGCATGGCAGAGAGCCTCGACATAGGAACCATCATCAACAAGAAGGCCATTGCGGCAAGCCGCATATACCAGATGATGCTCGATGCCGACGTGATGAACGTAACGTTCCTGATGTCGGCGAATGCCGATGTGGCCGAGTTCATACCCAAGGAAGGCTCAAAGGTAACCAGGAAACCTGTAAAGGATCTGGGACTGCCACCGGGAATGACTATAGGAGGACTTGTGAGGGACAACGTCGGAATGCTGGTGTCGGGAAACACTCAGATACAGGCTGGAGACTCAGTTGTGGTATTCTGCCACGGACAGAACATGAAAAAGATAGAAAGGCTATTCAATTGATAAACACTAAGATTATATATAAAATCCTGGGCACCCTGCTCTTCATAGAGGTATCGCTCATGCTCTGGTGTCTCATCGTGGCGTTCTTCTACCATGAGGATGATGTGCCGGCATTCATTATTTCGATAATTGTGACGGCACTGGGAGGAATAGTCCTGAAATACCTTGGGCATAATGCCGACAACAACCTGTCCCGTCGCGACGCTTATTTTGTGGTGTCGTTAGCTTGGGTGGTATTCTCGCTCTTCGGCACCATGCCATATATCATTGGAGGCTACATCAGCAATTTCACCGATGCCTTCTTTGAGACGATGTCAGGCTTCTCTACTACGGGAGCAACGATATTGAGTGATGTCGAGGTGCTGCCTCACGGCATACTGTTCTGGCGCTCGCTCACCCAGTGGATAGGTGGATTGGGAATAGTGTTCTTTACCATAGCTCTTTTGCCGTCAATGGTTGGCGGCTCGACGAAAATCTTTGCCGCAGAGGCTACGGGACCCATAAGGACCAAACTCCACCCGCGTCTGTCCATGAGTGCCAAGTGGCTGTGGGCGGTTTACATCACCATCACCCTTGCCTGCATGGGCTGCTACCTGTTGTGCGGCATGGACTGGTATGAGGCCATTAATTTCGCCATGACGTCGACGGCAACTGGAGGCTTTGCCATCTACAACGACAGCATACAACATTTCCACTCGCCCCTGATAGAGTATGTCTCTACGTTTTTCTGTTTCATCTCCGGAGTGAGCTTCACCTTGCTTTACTTCTCGGCAGCTAAGCTGAAGTTCCGCGAGCTGTTCCGTAACACGGAGTTCCGCTTCTACTTCCTTTCAGTAGCCGTTTGCTCGCTCTGCATCATGTATACCCTGATGATGCAGTGCGGCTATGAGATGGAGAGGGCATTCCGCAGCGCACTCTTTCAGGTGGTGTCTTTCATAACTACCACTGGCTATTTCAACGATGATGCCGGGGCGTGGCCCCACCTCACGTGGGTAGTGCTGGCATTGTGTATGTTCTCTGGTGCCTGCTCCGGCTCAACGAGCGGAGGCCTCAAGAGCATACGCTTGGTGATGCTGCTGAAAATAGTGAGCAACGAGTTCCGGCAGATACTTCATCCCACCGCCGTGCTGCCTCTGAAAATCAACGCTATCAACGTGCCGCAGCAGAAAAGGGTGACCCTGCTGGCCTTCCTTGTCTGCTACTTGATGCTTGTTGCGGTGATGACATTCGTCATGGTGATGTTCGGCATCGAGGGTGCAGATGCGATAAGCATAACCTTCAGTAGCATCGGCAATGTCGGACCGGCCCTTGGAAGCTCCATTGGCCCCATCATGTCGTGGGACGGACTGCCTGATGCAGCCAAGTGGCTAAGCGCAATCATGATGCTCATAGGACGTCTTGAGATATTCTCCGTTCTGATAATCTTCACTCCTGCCTTTTGGAAGGAAAACTGACGGTAGGGGAGAACTTGATGCGGAAGTCTTAAGTTTTTAATGTGGAAGATTAAGTATAATTCATGATCTCTGCGTATTATATTAATATGAGACCATTAAAATTCAAAACATTACTTAAACAGACCATTTGGGGAGGCGACAGAATTCTGTCGCTCAAACATCTCGACTGCAACATTGAGAATGTGGGCGAGAGTTGGGAAATATCCGGTGTTAAGGGCAACGAGTCTGTAGTTGCCGAGGGTGAATATGAGGGTATGCCTATCAACACACTGGTGGCCACTCTTAAGGATCAGCTCATGGGAAAGGAAAACTATCAGCGTTTCGGCGACGAGTTCCCGTTGCTCGTGAAGTTTATAGATGCTCATCAGGACCTCTCCATACAGGTACATCCCAACGATGAGATTGCACGCAGGCATGGCAAGCCAAGGGGAAAGACGGAGATGTGGTATGTGCTCGAGCCCGAATCCGCAGACACGTACCTCTACAACGGCCTTGCCGCAAGCATCACCCCACAGCAGTACGAGGCTATGGTTGATGATGGAACCATCACTCAGGCATTGGCTAGGCACACCGTCAGTGAGGGCGATGTCTTCTTTATCCCCGCAGGCAGAATACACGCCATCGGCAAGGGGTGCCTTGTGGCGGAGATACAGCAGACCAGCGACGTAACCTACCGCATATACGACTTCAAGCGCAAGGACAAGGACGGCAACTACCGCCAGCTACATACCAAGGAGGCCATGGAGTGCATCGATTACAGTATAAGGAGCAACAACCGCATCATATATGAGAAGCAAGAGAACAAGAGCATTGAGGTTGTGGACTGTCCGTACTTCAAGACCTCTGTCTGTGATGTCAATGGCAAGGCTCACTTTGACTATGCCGCCATCGACAGCTTCGTCATCATCATTGCCACCAAGGGCAATGGCACCATCACCGATAGCGAGGGAAATAATATGCCATTAACTGCAGGAGAAACCATCCTGCTACCAGCAACAAACAAGTATATTGTTGCGGAGGGAAAAATGACTCTCATAGAGACACATGTGTGAGAGGCATTGCTAAGCTTAAGGGATGAGACGCTTATCCTTGTCATCCTCGCCATTGGTTGTGGCAGCGAGTTTTTCAATGTAGCTGGCAATGTCGGCTCTAATCCTTGCGAGGACCTCAGAGCGCAGATATCCATAATTCTTCTTCAGCATCATCGTCACATTGCCGATGCTGTTTGCATAGCACGACAGTTCGTTGCGGCATTGGGTGCCGTGTACGCTCTGCCGTGCTATTTCCTGTTGCCTTTCCTTAACCAGTATGGAGCACACGTTCTCAAGCATTGGTACCACAACCTTGTCGAAGAGATGATGCCCCTGTATATACAAATATGTGGTATCTGCCGTAACCCCAAGCCGCTTTAGGTCTTCCTTCACGGCTAGATAGCTGTTCTTGGCATCAGGGTAACGTTTGCGCATCACGGCACATCGGCGGTCTACTTTCCGTCGCAGGTTCTGCAGCAGCAAGTCGGCATTTCTTACGCTGAATTTACCGAGTTCAATGACCTTTAGGAAGTCTGTGATGCAGAATTCACCGTAATGGTCGTGACGGTAGCACCATATACTCCAAACGAACAATGGGAAGATGGCCTTCGAGAAAAGCTGCATGTACTCATTCATGTCAAATATGGCGTGGTCATTAAGCGTCACTCCCACGCACACATCGTGGAGGGACGGAGCGAAGCATTGAAGGTTTTCTATGGCGTAGGCGTAAGTATGGAACACGTATGGATTGCTAATTATCTTCTGCGATGTTGGTGATGCGCCCTGTATGAGATAGTCGTAGTCTGCGTCCACGCAGGCTATCATGTCACGTCCTACCCTTCCCTCGACGAGACTCATCAATACAGCCTTCTTGCCACGGTCCAGATGGTCGTGACGCACGGGAAGCAGGACCTCGAAAAACATGCTCTCGTTCTCGAAGTTGCTGAGCACCGACCTCCAGAAGAAAATGTCGTCATAGCTCTCGACGTAAGCGACAACACGCCGCCTCGCCTTTTTCGAGGTAAGCCTGTTGGCAGCCTCTATATATGACGATGATATTTGGTCGGAAAGCCTTTTTGACATAGCGGAAATAATATGTTTTTTGGGAGAGTTGTTCCAGTGTATAATGGCATCATGCCTGGTCGGTGATGTCTGAAACCTCGGTGACGTTGTCCAGCCAGCCGTTCATTATTACGGCCGGACTGTGGGTGGTCAGTATAATCTGCACGTTGGGATTCAGCTCCATGATAAGGTCGATGAGCTGTTTCTGCCACTCCACGTGCAGGCTCACCTCAGGCTCATCCATGAACAGCACGTAAGGGCAGTTGTCCTCTACGAGCACCGTGAGCAGTATTACCAGCATCTGCTTTTCGCCGCTTGACAATAGGTATGGCTGTAGCACCTCGCCAATCTGCGTAAACCTTATCTCGTTCTCCGTGCGGATAATCTTCTTGCCTGTATCTGCAAACAGATTGTCTACTATGTCCTGGAATTTCCTCTTGGGTTCGCTGAGACTCTGAGCCTTCAAGGCTGAGTCGGGGTCTCCCGACTGCAGAACCTCGATAATTCGGTTGCCGACATTCACCTGATAGTCCAAATACTTTCGCTGCAACTGAAAGAGCTGCCAGTCAAGCTCGGTGGCCAGGCTGAGATCCATCTTTGTGACAAGATCCAGATTGAGCAGTGGACGATCGAACGAGCGGATGAGGTCATACCTTATCCATCTGGCATCCTCGGGTACCACCTTCAGTCGTACGCCCTTTAGCATGTGGCTCGGGAACTCTCCTCCCTGAGACAGCCCTTTCACCACCTTGTTCAGGATTGTGCTTTTGCCCACTCCGTTCACACCGCTGAGGATATTCACTCTACGGTCAAGATTCCACACCACGTGCTTTTTGCCGCTCCACAGCGAGTCAATCTCTATTTGTTTGATATATTCGGCATATTTCTGCATAAGGCTCACATTGTTTACTTTCCTGCAAATATAGCGAATTAAGCCGAAAATAGCAATCCTTTTGACTTTTTTTACAAAAAGCTCAGGCTGAGCATGGATGAAACAGGAAAAAAGCACTAACTTTGTGGCGTAAATGAAGCAGCTTGGGAGGTCAAAGGGCTAAGGTCAAAGGTCAAAGGGCTGAGGGCTGAGTACTAAAGTTTGAGGCTATAGTAGAGAAGCCTCCTCAGACCTCAGGTCTTAAAAATATACAGCAGTATGATGTTATTTCGCATTCACATAAGTTCCACTCTCGTACGCGTGGTCTACGCCATAGTGTTGTCCGTAACCGCCATGATACCGCAGGCCATGGCCGATAGCTACGCTTGCCCTGTGCAGCTACCGCAGCCACGGGGTGTCACCACGCAGTGGAAGGCAGGCGTGGTTATGACCGAGCAGCAGGTGGCACGCTATGGACTCGACAGTTGCTTCACCGTATGCCACATCAGCGACGGCGTGTTTGCCAGGATGAATGGTCGCTCGTTCAAGAACAATCCCCAAATAGTGCGTGCCGACCTCCGATACTTGCGTGTGCTCCACTACGATGCTGATGGTAATATCCTTGCGGGTGAGATGGTTTGCAACAAAGCTATAGCCGCTGACCTCGTAGCTATCTTCAGAAAGCTGTTTGATGCTCGATACCCTATTGAGCGTATGGTGCTGATAGATGACTATGACGCTAACGACGAGCGTTCGATGTCGGCCAACAATTCCTCGTGCTTCTGCTTCCGTAAAGTAGCTGGCGCACGTACTTTGTCAAAACATGCACAGGGAATGGCCGTGGATATCAATCCCCTGTACAATCCCTGTGTTAAGACACGCAACGGCCGTCGCGTCGTACAGCCCGCAGTGGCAGGCAAATGGTGCGACCGCACAAGGAACTTCAAATACAAAATATCACGTGGCGACCTTTGCTACAGACTGTTCCGTGAACATGGCTTTCTATGGGGCGGTGACTGGAAGAACAGCAAGGACTACCAGCATTTCGAGAAATAATGCCTGTTGCCTCGCTGTTTGCAACGCCAGAATGGCATTATGCCACAACAAAGCAAAAGGAAACATAAAAGTACGAAAATATAGAGCCTCCATCTTTGCAGCCCCGCTTTTTCTGTTTATCTTTGAAGCCACAACCATATAAAAAAGGAGGCAACATTATGAAACGTTTATTCATTCTGGTGACAATGATCACCATCGGGGCAATCGTCAATTCTTCCCGCGCCTGCACAGGCATCACCCTCCATTCCGCTGATGGGGGCACCATCACGGCGCGCACCATAGAATGGGCTGGCAACGACCTGGAAAGCAGGTATTCTGTTGTTCCCAGAGGCTACACGCAGCAGTCGTATGTCCCTGGAGGCCTGAAGGAGGGCATGACCTTCAAGGCCAAGTACGGATATGTGGGACTCGCTGTGGAGCAAGAGGAGTTTGTCGTTGATGGGCTCAACGAGGCAGGCCTGGCTGCAGCGTTGTTCTATTTCCCTGACTATGGTCAGTATGAAGACTACGCCCCTGCCAGCAAGTCTACAACCATCAGCGACCTTCAGCTCGTGTCGTGGATATTGTCCCGTTTCAGCACGATAGATGAGGTCCGCGAGGCCATCAGCGGCATTCATGTCGTTACAATTGACCCACGTGGCTCTACCGTCCACTGGCGCATCACAGAGGAGAACGGACGGCAGGTGGTCTTAGAGATAGTCGGCGGTAAGCCTACGTTCTACGAGAACACCCTTGGCGTACTAACCAATTCACCGGGCTTCGAGTGGCATCTTACCAATCTAAACAACTACGTCAACCTCGCATCTGGTCCCATAAAGGAGCATAAGGTTGGCGAACTCATGCTGACGGCTTTCGGAGGAGGAGCGGGACTCCACGGCATACCTGGCGATATGACTCCACCGTCAAGGTTCGTCAGAGCAGCCTTCTTCCAAGCTACGGCACCCAGGATGGAGACTGCCAGCAAAACTGTCACACAGGCATTCCATATCCTAAACAACTTCGACATTCCCACAGGCATACAGTTTGCTCAGGGGCAGCCCGTGCCCGATATCCCGAGCGCAACGCAGTGGACTGTGGCCACTGACATTCAGAACCGCCGAATATACTATCGCACGATGCACAACAGCAACATCCGCTGCCTCGACCTCAACACTGTAGACTTCGGTAAGGTCAAATACCGCTCGGCATTGCTTGACGAGGTTAAGCTTCAGCCCATAGAGACCATACGTATAGGGAAATAATAGGAAGCAAAGGAAACGGCAATGGGCATCAAATTATTAGGGCGTATAGTTTGTTGTTCCCCAAACGGAGAACCGTGTGGGTTCCTGATTTTGGTTGACTACTTACTTGCTTGCTGCAAATATAGTAACCAGAATGCGCTGTAAGCGCAAAAGCGCATAGCCCAGGGTAGAGCGTGGCGACACCCTGGGTATTTTCATGTCGGTAATCGTCGCGCTGAAAGTGCAAAAGTGTAGATAACAACGGGGGACACTCTATCAAATAATGTTTTTTTCGGGGATATGACATGCTCAATTTAAAGTTTTTGACTAAATTTGCACATTGAACGACGTTCGTGCACGGCATACATACTATGGCATAATGGACACGGACTATAAAACAATGATTTAGAAATGAAAATATTTGCAATAGGAATGAACTATGCCCTGCACAATAAAGAACTGCACGGCACGTTATTAAAACCGGAGGCCCCCGTAATCTTCACCAAGGCCGACTCAGCCTTGCTGAAAGACCACAAGCCTTTCTTCGTCCCTGACCATCTGGGACGCATTGACTATGAGACTGAGCTTGTTGTCAGGATTTGCAGGCTGGGAAAGAACATTCCCGTCCGTTTTGCCCATAGATATTACGATGCTGTAACCGTAGGTATAGACTTCACGGCACGCGAGATGCAGACAAGGCTGCGCGAGAAAGGACTGCCTTGGGAGATATGTAAGGGATTCGACGGCTCGGCAGCTATTGGCGAGTGGGTGGAGAAGGATAAGTTCAGGGATGTTCAGGCCCTACGCTTCCACCTCGACATCAACGGCGCACGTGTACAGGAGGGGTGCGCATGTGACATGCTTTTCAAGATTGACGAGATAATTAGCTACATCAGCCAGTTCTTCACCCTCAAGACTGGTGACCTGCTATACACTGGTACGCCGGCAGGCGTGGGACCAGTGAACATAGGTGACCATATGGAAGGATATATTGAGGACCGGAAGGTTCTGGAGTTTAACTGCAAATAAAACCTATCTTACACATATTATATATATGCGATACGCAACAGCCCTTTGGCTTCTCACTGCCATGCTGGCAATATGCCAGCCTGCCTGTGCGCAACGTTTCTTCAACCTCACGTCATCACAGGTAGAGATAGACTCCGTGATGCCTGAATTCTCGTATTCCCTACCGTTGGAGGGCAGCTATGAGGATTCGGTGTATACGGTGAGCATTCTGTACCCAGAGTTTATTGACATGACAAACCGTGACCTGACCAACTATGAGGCGCTGACCGATGACGAGCTGCCAGAAATGCCACTTATCACGCAGCGTATAGCCGTCAGCAGAAAGAAGGCATCCTTGGAAGTGTTCTTCCGTCCGCTCGTTATGCGGGAGGGTAGGGGACAGATACTCGTAAGCTTCATGCTGAAAGTAGAGGCGCAGCCAAAGAGCAAGGCCGAACGGCGTGCACTGGCTAAGACGCGTGCTGCGGGGACAGCAAGCCGATATGCAGCCAAGTCTGTGCTCGCAGAGGGAAAATGGGCTAAGATTAGGGTCCCTGAGACAGGGCTGTACCAGCTCACCGATGCATATGTGAGGAAACTTGGCTTCACAAGTCTTGCAAGGGTGAAGGTGTATGGCTACGGAGGCAACCTTCAGCCAGAGAAGCTCGATGCTGAATATCTTGCTGCCCATGATGATCTGAAGGAAGTGCCCGTGTATGAGGCCGACGGCAGGAAAGTGTTCTATGGATTGGGGCCTGTGACATGGAGTACTAACTCCAGCGCAAGGCGCACGCGTAACCCATACTCCGATTACGGCTACTATTTCCTTACCGAGAATGATGCTGAGCCGCTGACAGCTGACTCTGCCAACTTTGTCAAGGCGTTCTATCCTTCGCCTGATTACTACCACACCATTAGCGAGAGCGATGGTTTCGCATGGTATCACGGAGGACGTAACCTCTTCGATGTGAGGCCTATCCCCCTTAACAGCACTCAGACAACGGTATTCACCAACGAGGCTGGAGCAACAACCGGAAAGCTCACGGTGAACATCACGGCTGGGGTGGTAAGCACGGCGAGCGTGATGATTAATGACTCGCTCCTCGGCAACATTTCCGTAAGTCAACTGAAATATTACACGGGCAACGAGGAGACGGCCTCATATAGTATAAAGGGGCTTCATGCCAAGGACACTGTGAAAATTACCACTATAGCAGGAGGTCCTGTCCACTTGGACTTCGTGTCGATGGCATGGACAAAGGCCAAGCCTGCACCGGAGCTGAGCCGGACTTACCCTTCTCCGGAATATGTATATCACATAACCAATCAGAACCTGCATGCCGACAGCGCAATCGACATGGTGATAATAATACCTACATCGCAAAAACTCAGGGCGCAGGCCGACAGGCTTGCCGATTTCCATCGCAGTCACGATGGTTTGAGAGTGAAAGTGGTGCCCGCAGACGAACTGTTCAACGAATTCTCCAGTGGTACTCCCGATGCCAATGCCTACCGCCGCTACCTGAAGATGCTCTACGACCGTGCCGTGGACGACAAGGATATGCCACGCTTCCTGCTGCTTTTTGGCGACTGCGTGTGGGACAACCGCATGCTCACCTCCAACTGCCGCACGATGTCGCCCGACGACTACCTGCTGGCATATGAGAGTGAGAACTCGTTCAGTGAGACTACATGCTATGTTGACGATGGCTATTTCTGCCTGCTTGACGACGGAGAGGGAGGAAGCCTGCTCACGTCGGATAAGCCAGACGTGGCAGTGGGACGGTTCCCCGTGACGACAGACGCAGAGGCCAAGATAATAGTAGACAAGACCATCAACTACGTGGAGAACAACAATGCGGGAAGCTGGCAGAACACTCTGGTGTTTCTGGGCGATGACGGTGATGCCAACGTACATATGAGGGACATCAACTCGGTTGCCGATGAGACCAGCAGCACACATCCGGGCTACTTGGTCAAGAAGGTGATGTGGGATGCCTACCAGCAGGAGACATCGGCAACGGGCAACACCTATCCGGAGGTGAGAAACACCATACTTAAGCAACAGGCCGCAGGTGCGCTCGTAATTGACTATGGTGGCCATGGGCGCCCAGACCAGATATCTCACGAGAACGTACTCCGTCTGACCGACTTTGTAGACTTCAGTAACACCAACCTCCCACTGTGGATAACAGCCTCGTGCGACATTATGCCCTTTGACGGAGTGGTGCCAACCATCGGTGAGACTGCTCTGCTGAACAGCAAGGGTGGGGCAGTGGCCTTCTTCGGAACGACACGGACGGTGTTCGTGCTTCAAAACAAGTCCATTAACCATGCCTTTTTGAGGTATGTGCTGAGTTTCGATGAGCAGGGAAACCCCATTACCATAGGCGAGGCGCAGAGGCTGACAAAGTGTTACCTTGTGACATCGGGTGAGGACCGCACGGCCAACAAACTGCAGTACTCATTGCTCGGTGACCCTGCCGTGGCACTGCATCTGCCTGCATACAATGTGGTCATTGACTCCATTAACGGCATCAGCATCGACAACCCCACCAGTGTGGCAACCATGAAGGCTGGAAGCATGGCACGGGTAGCGGGGCATATAGAGGGATGCCCCGACTTCAATGGTTTGCTCACTGCGACTGTCAGAGACTCACGGCAGCTCATCACCTGCAACATGAACTCGTCTGCTAAAGCTGATACGGCCTTCACCTACTACGACTACAATAAATACCTTTATAACGGGGCCGACAGCGTGAGGAATGGAACGTTCAACTTCAGATTCTCGGTACCAATGGATATTAACTACAGCAATGGCAACGGAAACATTACTATCCACGCCGTCAGCGACGATAGAAGGTTAGCTCATGGCTCCACCACCAGATTTAAGGTGGGAGGTACAGAGCATATCGACAACGACTCCATTGGCCCGTCAATATACTGCTACCTTAACTCACCGCTGTTCACCAATGGTGGTGATGTCAACACCACACCATTCTTCGTGGCGAACATCACCGATGCTGATGGCATCAATACAACAGGCAATGGCATAGGCCATGACCTGCAGTTGATTGTTGACGGCGACGTGTCGAAAACATACGTTCTCAACGACAATTTCGTATACGACTTCGGTACCTATACCAGCGGTACTACCTACTACGCCATACCGGAACTTGAGCCTGGGCATCACACGCTGCAGTTCAGGGCATGGGATATTCTTAACAACTCCTCGGTGGCCAAGCTCGACTTCAACGTAGTGAGCGGACTCAAGCCAAGGGTTACGAAAGTCAGCGCAACAAACAACCCTGCCACCACAGAGACAACATTCATAGTGACACACGACCGAAACAATGGCGAGATGGACGTGGTGATAGAGGTCTTCGATGCCAGTGGACGCCTGCTGTGGAAGCACGGCGAGAGCGGTGCGAGCGTGGGCAACACGTATACCGTGAAATGGAATCTCACCACCGACGGCGGACAAAAACTGCAGACGGGAGTATACCTGTACAGGGCAAGAGTGTCGTGCGACGGCAGCAGCCAGGCCACCAAAGCCAACAAACTTGTTGTCATAGGCAATAAATAGGCCTGTTAAGCGTTTTACATATTGTATAGTAAGTTTTAATAAGATATAAATACCAGCAACAAGACGAATATGAACACCAGACAGATAGTCATCATAGCATGTGTAATACTGATGCTGCCAATGAAAATGGCAGCCCAGGACAAGGCCAACATGTTCAATCCTATCAATACCTCGGTAACATCGCAGACCATCGCGCCTGATGCCAGAGCTGCAGGTATGGGCGACGTGGGTGTCGCTACAGACCCCGATGTGGTATCGCAATATTGGAATCCGGCAAAATACCCGTTCACCATATCTCGTGCGGGAGTATCGCTAAACTATACGCCGTGGCTGCGCCAGCTGGTGTCGGACATCGATTTGGCATACCTTGTAGGCTACTACCGCATAGGCGACTATAGCGCTGTGTCGGGCTCGCTGAGATATTTCTCGCTTGGAGAGGTGTATACCAACAGCTCCATGACGGGAGAAGACGACATGACGATTAATCCATACGAGATGTCGCTCGACGTGGCTTACTCGCTCATGCTCAGTGAGCATTTCTCCATCTCGGCAGGAGTGAGGTGGATATACTCCGACCTCACGTATGACTATACCGAGGATACGTCTCCCGGTTCGGCTTTCGCTGCGGACATCTCCATGTATTACCAGAACTACATTAACCTTGGACCAAGGGAATGTCAGCTGGGACTGGGTCTCAACGTCTCGAATATCGGTAGCAAGATTACCTTCGGCGGCGATGACAACAGCGAGTTCATTCCTACAAACCTCAGGCTCGGTGCGTCGCTCATGATACCTATCGACGAGTACAACCGCTTCACCATAGCTGCTGATGCCAACAAGCTGCTTGTGCCGACATACCCCAAGCAGAACGAGGGAGAGAGCACCGAGGACTATACCGAGAGGGTGCAGAAGGACTATTACGACGTATCGAGCATAAGCGGTATCTTCAAGAGTTTCGGAGATGCTCCTAATGGTTTCAAGGAGGAGCTGCAGGAGATACAGTGGAGCGTGGGAGCTGAGTACATATACAACGACAAGTTCGCACTCAGGGCGGGATACCACCACGAGAGCGAGAACAAGGGCAACAGAAAGTATTTCACCGTGGGAGCGGGCTTCCGTATGAATGTCTTCTCGCTCGACGCTGGATATGTCATCGCTACGGCCAAGAGCAACCCTCTCGACCAGACATTGCGCTTCTCCCTGAGCTTCGACATGGACGGTATCAAGGACCTCTTCAACAGACGATGATAAATTGTCAGGTTTCATGGGAGTCGGCAGGGGGTCTCCTAATAGTTACTACACCATATATAATAATGTAAGAATGGACATAAGAGTAGGAATGGGATATGACGTCCACAAGCTGGTTGAAGGGCGTGACTTATGGCTCGGAGGCATAAAGATTGAACATAGCCTCGGACTGCTTGGCCACAGTGATGCCGACGTGCTTATACATGCCATCTGCGATGCTCTGCTGGGGGCTGCCAACATGCGCGACATAGGTTTCCACTTCCCCGACAACTCTGCGGAGACGCTTGATATGGACTCTAAGATCATATTGAGGAAAACAATAGACTTGATAGCATCTAAGGGCTACCATCTTTGTAATATCGATGCTACGGTGTGTGCCGAACGGCCAAAGATAAACCCTCATGTAGAGAAAATGAGGGCTTGCCTTGCAAATGTCATAGGCTGTGACGGTGACCGGATTTCCATAAAGGCTACTACTACCGAGAAACTTGGATTTACCGGACGCGAGGAGGGTATCAGCGCATATGCGGTGTGCCTCATATCTCGCTGATTATGTAAACCTTGGCTTGTTCGTGTGTAAGCAATAATGCTGCTTTTGTGTACAAAAAGCAAGGTGTTTTAATATATTTGCAACACTTTTTGCATTGTGTTCGGTCACGTCCTGTTGATATGTGTCAAGAAAAGCCGTGTTTTAGCATTGTTCTTTAGCTTTCTTTTGCTCACGTCGATAAAACTCTATACCTTTGCATCGTCAAAAGGTTAATAGATTGTTTAGGTTAGTAGTAATAGATTAGGTTTTTAGTTATTAGGTTTAAGGTAGATTTGATTTTTTGTTTAACGGATGACAATGGAAATCGCGAGGTTTTCATTACATTGAATAAAGAAGTTAAACATAATTTACGCCGTGGCTCGTTGAGAGTCGCGGCGTAATTATTTCAGCATGTTCTAAGCACATGGCATGGTTCAGTAGAAAATTCCAGGGGGGGCTACAGTGCCCCGTATGGTGAGTCTTTCCTCCATTTTCTCTCTTATCCAGAATAGGAACGGAAGATTTAATAGAGGTTCATCCGACATTTCGAGTGATTATCATTTATAGCAGTGTGGTCTGTATTTGTTACCTTCATTGCCGCTAAGGTTATAAATCTTGTCTGTGGCGTATTCATATTTGCGGTTCATGCTATATCTCGAGTCACAATATATTGTTGCGTGGTCTATGCATATATATATCATTGCCGATAAGGTTAAT